>JAEEGK010021783.1_pt1 | contig 13520 bp, 13 predicted proteins | sample 8958771 | NCBI WGS metagenome assembly JAEEGK01 (sample SAMN16246547, study PRJNA631951) | gut metagenome | biome: gut microbiome; feature: rumen; material: SC-attached | host: Bos | place: Iran: Karaj | collected 2018-10 | reverse complement strand
ATGACCCGTACATGCTCTGCGCAGACTTCCGCAGCTATGTGGATATGCAGAAGAAGGTTGCCGAAGCTTATCAGGACAAGAAGCACTGGGCAGAAATGGCAATCCTCAACGTCGCACGCATGGGCAAGTTCAGCTCTGACCGTACCATCAAGCAGTACGCTGAAGAAATCTGGAACGCCAAGCCGTGCAGCATTGAGCTGTAAGCTTAGACGAAAGAACGGACCTGCGGTCCTACAGACGAAAGACGAAAGTAGCCGCAGGTTAAAACGTTATTACAGAAGAGTTCGCGATGAGTGTCGCGGACTTTTTTTGTATTCGAGAAAAATAACTGGATCCTTCCCCTTACAGGGTCAGGATGACGCAATAGAAGATGTTGCTAGCTTTACGGCATCTGCGGAGCTTTGGGCGGCTCGGCGGCCCCATTCCGCACAAGCGTGGACCATAAGCTTCAAAAAGAATTTGTGCTCGTTTTCAAGGGAATCTGGGACATGGACGACATCGCCGTTTTCGTCATGTTGGGCTAGGCTAACGGAGTAATCGTACGCAGGGCGATTTGCTGTTCGGGCGAATTTCACGGACACCGTCCGCACATCGTTTTCGCTGTTTCGATCAACAATAAAGTCCAGCACAGCTCCTGCAAAATCGCCTTTTGCAACATTTATCTGCATTTGAGCACGGTCGCCGTTTTTATTCAGCAAGAACTTTGAAACCTTCAAATCCTCATAACGGAACATCGAAAGGCAAAGACTCAAATCGTGGACCATCAAATCCAAAGCGACATTCACATCGCGGCAACGCTCGGAATAGCGATGCTCTCGACGAAATTCCAACAGCACCGGGACTTTGGCGGCATCTTTAGCAACTTCCGCATCTTTAGCAAATAAGCCATTTGATTTCATCGCTTGGAGTTCCGCCACAAAATGCTTGCGGAAATTCAAGAACACTGGATTAAAACATTCCGACTGCGCGACAAACAAAACCACATCGTTGCGAATCGCCAAATCCACAAGTTCTTGAGCGTGTTCTCCCGTGACCGCCAGCGGTTTTTCAACGAATACCGAAATCTTGCGTTCAAGACAAAGTTTTGTGTACTGGTAATGCGTAGTCGCCGGAGATGCGATTACGGCAAAATCAATTTTCTCATTTGTAAGAAATTCATCAACCAACGAAACAGGGAATGTTCCGTCTTTATTCAAGTCGTTTACATCAAAAATTTTCAGAAAATGCACACCCGAATTTTCAAAAAAAATCCGATGTCGCACACCCATGGTTCCATAGCCAAACAGAACAGCTTTATAAACTTTATTCAAAATCATCAACCATCCAAAGAATTGCAATCAATTATTTTGGCTTGCATGCTTTGTGTTTTTATCCATGTACATTCTCTTATCCGCAATTTCCATTGCCTTCGTAAAACTAAGCGATGGAGAAGTCACTTCACAAGAGCCAAACGAAATGCAAACAGGCATTCCCTTCAGGTGCAATGACTGAGAGTTTTCATTCATGCCGTCAATATATTTTTTGCATTCGTCTTGCGTCGTATTCGGCAGAATAATCAAGAACTCGTCCCCCCCCATACGGAACATCACCGCCTTTTCAGGAAGTTCCACACGGAAAAGAGATGCCGTAAGCCTCAAAAATTCGTCGCCAACAACATGACCATAAGAGTTGTTAATTTTTTTCAGACCATCACAATCCGCAGAAATTACGCACAACGGATACATTTCCGATTTCATGGAATTTGCAATCCACTCATCTAGATAATATCGATTGAAAAGCCCTGTCAACATATCGGTGTGGGCGTATTTTTCGAGTTTTTTTTCAAGCATCATTTTTTCGGTCACATCATTGATGAGACCTACAATTCCTATGATATCGCCATCTTCATTACGCACTGGATTTTTGATGAGTTCCAGGAACTCCGTCACTCCATCCTGATTGATTTCGATAACGTAACTTGTTCCCTTGCCTGTGCGCATGATTTCGCGGTCCTGTTCCATAGCAAGTCTTGCATTGTCTTTGTCCTTGCGAATTTCCAGGTCCGTTTTACCGGCAATATCCCACGAAGGGTCATCGGCCCCTTTTAAATGGCGCCAATAATGAGTAGAAAAGACGTACCGGCATTCCGTATCCTTGAAAAAAATATTCGACGGAATCTCTTTCAAGATTCTCTTGAACAAGTCGTAATCTACCTTCATCAATTCCATGGAAAGCCTTTTGCCACTAGCGTCTCATACATCAGTACTAATTTAATTTAGCATTCATCACAATTAATTGCAACTGCACCCACAAAGATTTATATTTGAAATTGGAATAATCACGGGCTTGCCCCGCATATAGAGGAATTTATGGATATCAAAAAGACGAACGCGGCACGCATTCTGGACCGTCAAAAAATTTCATACGAACTTATCCCTTACAAGGTCGATGAAAACGACCTCGGTGCACAGCATGTGGCCGACAGCTTGGGCGAAGACATCAATCAAGTTTTCAAGACAATCCTCGTTCACGGAGACAAAATCGGCTACCTCGTCTGCGTAGTCCCGGGGAACCTCGAAGTGGATTTGAAGGGGGCGGCAAAAGTCAGCGGCAACAAGAAAATAGATACCGTTCCGCTCAAGGATTTGACTCCGCTTACCGGTTACATCCGTGGCGGTTGCAGCCCGCTTGGACTCAAGAAGAACTTCCCCATTTTCATTCACGAAACGGCGATGCAGTTCCCGTACATTTACGTGAGCGCGGGCGAACGCGGGCTCCAGTTGAAAGTGGCTCCGGCAGATTTGGTAAAAGCGACACGTGCAACCGTTGGCGTAATCGCACGCGTCCACCCCGAAGACCCCAACACTTAAAAATACAAGGGAAGGTTTGGTTATGGTTTGTAATTACAAGATTCTCGCACCAATTGCCGCAAGTGTGCTTTTAAGTTTGGCATCGTGTTCCGACGATTCATCCAATGCGCTTGTCCCGACAAGCCTCGCAGAATCATCATCCAGCAGCAAGGTCACTGAGCCTGACGAAGTGTCTTCGTCCTCGATCGAGCTAGCGTTGTCATCTTCAGCGATTTCGCCCTCGTCATCCTCGACAGTCCCTCCCCTGTCATCCTCGACCGCTTCACCCTCGTCATCCTCGACCCTTTCCCCCTCGTCATCCTCGACCGAGCCTGCCCTGAGCGCAGCCGAAGGAATCGAGAATCTCTCTAGCAGTTCTCGCTATCTCTGGAACGATGAATTCGACGGCGACGAAATCGATGCTGGCAAATGGACTTACGACATCGGCACGGGTTCGAGCGGCTGGGGCAACAACGAATGGGAATACTACACCGACCGCAAAGAAAACGCCTACGTCAAAGACGGCGTTCTGCATATCCGCGCCCAAAAAGAAGACTACAAAGGTCAAAAATACACATCCGCTCGCATGCTCACCAAGGGCAAATTTGCGTTCAAGTACGGCACCGTAGAAGCCCGCATCGCACTCCCGACAGGCAAGGGAATCTGGCCTGCCTTCTGGATGCTCGGCGAAAATTTCGACAAAGTTGGATGGCCAGCCTGCGGCGAAATCGACATCATCGAAGCCGTCAACAGCGAAAACATCGTCTACGGCACAAACCACTGGGCAAACGGTTCCGAATACGCGACTTACGGCAACAACACCGGGAACTACCGCGACCAAAAGCATGAAATGGACATCACACAATTCCACACGTACAAATTCACGTGGGACGAAAAATACATCCGCATGTTCGTTGATGATTTCATGTACCACGAAATTTTAATTGAAGGCAATACCGGCGATACCGAGGAATTCCACAAGCCATTTTTCTTTATATTGAACGTCGCCGTTGCCGGAAACTGGCCCGGATTTGAAGTCGATGACACGCAATTCCCGAACGAAATGCTTGTCGATTACATTAGAGTGTATAAATAGACGATAGACGAAAGACGAAAGACGAAAGACGATAGACGATAGGTTAGTAGGAAGTAGACGGTAGGAAGTAGGAAGTGGTTAGTGGTTGGTGGTTAGGGAAGGGAATTAGTAGGAAGTTGTCGGTAGGATGTTGGATAATCGCGGCATGCTTCGGCAAGCTCACCAACCTAGTCAGGTCCCTGAGCCTGTCGAAGGGCTGCCTACTGTTTACTGTCTACTTCTTTATTCTCACCGTTCATCGCTCAAAGCGATAACATTCACTTGTTGTGGTGCGTTTTTGCCGTTATTCTTCACGCAATACGCATAGCGGTAGCCGTCGCGCAAGTCAATTTCGCGGAACGTATATTCCGGGCGGTCGCCATCGTGGCATAGCGAAATATTTTCGTTTTCATCAACATGCAAAGTAAATTGATCCGGCATCAAAGACATGCCTCGACCCGTCACTTTCATATAACATTCTTTGAGTGTCCACAGTCTGTAAAACGCCTCGGACTGCAATTCAGGCGATTCAAAATGTTTGATCCATGTCGTTTCTTCGGGCTTAAAAAAACGTTCCGCAAGCCGCCCGCGATCGCCTTTGATAAATTCGACATCGCAGCCCACTTCAAAAGGCGAAATCACGCACATCACGCGTTCACCGGAGTGGGACAAATTAAATTGGATTTCGGGACATTCCGCCAAATACGGCTTTTCGTTTTCGCCATACGCAATGTGTTCGTCAGCACCGGCAAAACCAGCATCTTCACACGCTTTACGGAGCAAAAGCCCGACTCCCAGCGACTGCATTTTGCCTTTCGCAAACTTAAAAGACATCGCTTTCTTTTGACGATATTCAGGCACGCATTTCAACAATTTTTCAAAAACAGAAGGTTCCTTCAATACAGAAATATCGGCAATGTAAATTCGAGTCATCTCTTGCATAAAAAAAATATAAAAAACTGATTTTCCCAATTTTATTTATATAGATTAAATGCAACACCATTTAGCAAGGAGAATAACATGTCCAAATACAAATGCGACCCCTGCGGATACATCTACGACCCCGAAGTAGGTGATCCTGATAACGGTATCGCCCCCGGCACCGCTTTTGAAGATTTGCCAGAAGACTGGGTTTGCCCGGTTTGCGGAGTCGGCAAAGAAGAATTTGTCAAGGAAGCATAATCGTTTTTGTGCTTTATTAGCAAAATCGCCGAATGCACAACGCATTCGGCTTTTTCAAATTAAAGAACAAATTCATTATCGGTAGTAACGTCTATCGTGTTGTTTTGACGAATAGAAGGCCTTCTTATCGTCATACATTCTTTTATCTATAATTTCTAGGATCTCATCAAAGCTGCTTTTTTTCAAGTCGAAAATTCCAATTCCAATTGAAGCCGACAACTGGTATTTTTTCTCTCCTTTAAGGTTATAATCCGCTATATTTTTCTTGATTTGATTTCGGCATGATTCAGCAATTTCATCGCTATCCGTATTGAGCACAACCACAAATTCATCGCCGGCATAGCGAATCGCCGTTCCTAAAGAACCTATCGTAGATTGCAATATTTCGGCCACGGTAAACAGCGCGTCATCACCTTGGGAATGCCCCAAACTATCGTTGATTTCCTTAAAGCCATTCATGTCAAGCATCATAATTGCAATATTTTTTTTGTGTCGTAGTTCCCCAACAATTCTTTCCAAATAATAACGATTATAGAGCCTTGTTAATTTATCAACAAAAATATTTTCGTTCTGCAAAGCAAGCATTATATTCGTAAAGCCGACGGCAATTCCCACCCAAACCGTCGAAATTCCATAGAAAAAGTTTTGCAAACAAACGCAAATGAACACCGGCCACACAAATTGCCAAACCGGGAAAAACTTGACTCCGCCGCTTTTGGCTCTCCCGATCCAATAAATGAGAACACCGTCTATCAAGAACGCAAGTTCCATCAAGTTATTCACCATGAACAAAGGGCCGCGAGAATAAACATTATTTTCACCAATTTCAAAAATGATAGGATAAAAGAAATTCAAAATCAGCAATAACAAAACAGAACCGGAAATTCCTAGCACAAAAGCCCGCTGGAATCCAGAAAATGTTCCATTGATATGCAGTGAAATCAATATAATCCAAAGCGGTCCAATGACCAAATTGGCAAAGAACAGAACAAAATTCGTAGCATAGCCGAGAGTCCTGAACGTCTCTCCCGGTCGCCCATCTACAGCAAACGACGACGAATCGGCAAGGCAAGCCGAAACAATGACAATCATGATTCCAAGCAAAAGCTTGTCTTCCTGATTCTTCTTTTGCAATTTCCAAGCACCACTTAACACAGCTCCGAGTACCAAAAAGATACCCAGCATATCAGCCATATATATTTCAAGCAAGCTGTATTGAAGCATAATAGCCCTCACCCAGTCCAATATAAGGAAATTATAACAATATTTTCACTTTCAAGCGAAAACAATTGCGCTTTTCTATGGCTTATTTGTCAAAAAAAAGTGATTTTTACTCAATAACTGTAGCGGTGACTTGAGCATGACCCGCTTTTTCCAGCCCAAGGGCTTTCCCCGCAGCCTCGCTTAAATCGAGCACACGCTTTTTCGAATACGGTCCACGGTCGTTGACACGTACAATAACCGACGCTCCAGTCTTGTCGCGTACGACTTTCAGCTTTGTTCCGAACGGGAGCGTCCTATGGGCGCAAGTAAAATCGTCGCGGTCGAAGATTTCTCCGCTGGCAGTTTTCCTGCCGTCATAGCCTTTGCCGTAAAAACTGGCGTCCCCCGAAAACGTATAGCCTACTTTTACTTTTTCAGTACGCGGCTTTGTCGATGTTACGCGAGTGTAGCCTTTGCGATGCGAACCAGAAGAACCGCATGCCGAACATACAAACGACATACACACAAGTAAAACAACAAAGATTCGGGGAAACATACATACCTACTCAAAATCGTACATGCTGTTGTATGTATTCTCAAGAATTTCGTCTTCTTTGCTTATGATCTCGACTTTCTTTTCTTCTGGCGTTTCGTTCAATTCATCGTAATACTGCTTAGACTTTTTTTCAAGATTTTCAATGTTCTTCGCAGTACGAGTACGCAAGCGGGCCAAATCATCATCAGTTATCGTTGCACGCGTATTCAAAAGATAATACGCTTGCTTGCCCCACGGCGTTTGGCCGTAATTGTCGCGAAGGTTGCGATATACCGCCACGGCGCTGTCCATGCGTTCCGGATTCATTTGGAAATAGACAGCCTTCATGTAAAGCGCTTGAACGCCCGACTGTGTATGCGGGTATTCCCTGTACAAACTGTCAAATGCGGCGAAAGCGGTCGCATACGCGGAATCCACCTGCTCCATCTTGCTGACCGGCATTTCTGATGCAACCGTCCACAGACTCTCCGCCACCATGTAACGGTCGCGAGCAAGGTCTTCGTTTGTTTTCATCGTAACGTGCATCCCCAGATTCGTTTGAGCTTGCTTGGCGTAATCTGTATTCGGATACTTTTCGATGATTTCTTTGTACAATTCTTCAGCCGTATCGGGATCATGCAAGAATTCATCATAGATAAACGCCCTTGCATACGCAGCGCGCATGACGCTTGCCGAATCGTCAGACTTTTCAATGACATTCGTAAGCCTTGCAACAGCACTGTCAGCTTCAGAAAGCTTTAGCAAGAAAAGCTCAGCAATCATGAATTCCGTCTTGAAGAACGATTTCATGTCCGGGATGGAGTCTTTATTCTTCTCCAAAATTTCATCGTTACGGTCTCGCATCGAAACGAGATTTCTCAAAGCATTGCGGCGTTCACGGGACTTGATGCCATATTCACTGATAGACCTTGCAATATAGCTGCTATCGTAATAAGACATGGCAAGTTCATAATCCAGTTTTTTCATCTGCTCGTAATCGCCCATATTAAAGTAACTACGGGCAGAAGATTCCGTTTTCGGATATTCCGCATTGACTTTATTGAATATGACAAAGGCATCGGCGTCTCGACCAGCCAAAAGCGTACATTCAGCGATACGGACTAGATAGGAGGGCCGTTGCTTTTCGTAAGCTTCAACTTTGTAAAGAGCCTTGAATTCATCTGCGGCCTTGAGGTATTCGTTCTTGTTCACAAGGCATTCCGCCGATTGCTCACCTGCAGTCTGGCGTTCGCGATCGTTCAGATTCTCAACTTCCTTCGCATTGTAATGTTCGTGGGCCTTGTCCCAATTTTCCATTTTGTAATAGAGCCCAGCCAAACGGAAATGAGCCTTGCCCTTCATGTACGGGGTTCCGCTCTTATCCGCAAGCAACGCTTCCAAAGCAGCAATCGCTTGATCGGGAACCTCGGACTTTTCATCCAATAGCGAAAGCAGATTCAAACCTTGGAAATAATAGGGATGATCCTTGGACGCAACTACAGGTTCCAGTGCAAAACGGCTGATATTGTATTCCTGATTGCGATAAAGGCAGTAAGCTCGCTGGTATTCTACAGCCCGCATGGAATCGTTATCGGCAAAGTAACGTTCGTATTCATCGTATTTGGTAATAGCCTTGGGCCAATCCGCCTTGTGCCTGTAGGATTCTGCAATGAGGAATACGGCTTCGGCAGTGCGTTTTTTGTTGTCCGGGAACCGTTCCAACACGCGGGAACCTTTTTCAATAATCTTTTCGTACTTTTGCGATTCTTCGTTGCCCGGATAAGATTGAGTCTCGTCGGGAACGCTATCCAGACGTGCGGTACGTAATTCAGTCGCTTCTTCGTAGAGCCGTTCAGCATTGAACATGTGGTTCAAATAGGCACAACAGGTGCACCCGTCCAACAATGCGACAAACAAGAACAAAGCTATTAAACGACCGAAAAACATATAATCACAAAATACAAATTTACAGATTTAAAATTCCATGAGGAGCGGTAGATAGTCGCAAAGTTTCAGGCCAGAAGGCGGCAAAGTGCTGCGGTCCAGGCGAACCATACGCACTTCGGCGGGTTTTCCGACAATGCGGGCCAAAATTTCGAAGTTGTCGCGAGTTTCCCAGACCACGGCATCCATGACCAAGTCATCGCGGCAAACCGTTTCGCCCGTGTTATTGCCAATTCCTGAAATTCTTGTATTCTGCTTCACCAAGCGTGTGAATATTTCGGGAGCAACGCCCAAATGATTCGACGTCGATGAAGAATCAAAAACGGACACGTGAACTTCCCTAAAGCGGTTCAACGAATCAAAGACGACCGTATAGGTGTGCATGTACGGAGATTCATAAAAAGATTCCTGCCAGACAAATCTCTTAACTTGTTTAAAATTCGTCATCGAATACTTTTTAAAGAATTCCTGCGAAGGAGCGCCGTAACGGACAAGATAATGGCCTAACTTTGTCGAAAAATCATGTTTCTGTTCGGGGGCCATAGACTCGCGAAGGCTATCGACAGCGCGTGTCAGATTTGCTGTAAGTCCGTTATTGAATTCCTCGATAACGACACTGCGGGCTTGCTCCACCTCAGAAAGACGAACCTTGATGTCCGGATATTCAGGATCATTTTTCACAATGTAGTTGAATTCCCTACGAGCCCTGTCGAACATGTGATTCTTCAGATAAGCAATTCCAAGAGCTTCGCGAAGCGGCAAATTTTCCGGGTAACGTTCGACTAGCGGCGAGAGAATGTCGCATGCGACTTGAGCACGGTCTCTTGCGGAACCGGCATAGTTTTCTTTTCCGGGAGCCGATTTTTCACCAATCGTCGCCATCGCACGGCGAGCTTTTTCATAGTCGGGATGGAACGCGATAATGCGCTGGTACGTTTTTTCAGCCACGTCGAACTTGCCATTGTATTCTGCAAGGTAGCCACGCAAAAGCAGCAATTCCGACGAAAGCGGGAACTGCGTCAAGGCGTAATCGACAACAATTGAAGCGCTATCCAACACGCCGGCATCGTGATAAATCTTTGCCAAAAGTTCGAACGCCCGCTGCGAGTCGCCCGAAGAAAGGCTGATAGCCGCACGGCATTCGTTTGTCGCTTCCTTCATGTTCGAATTTTTATGCAGGAGTTCGGCGTACCACAACCGGATTTCGTAAATGGTCGGAGAGCGCGAACTAGCCATTTTCGCCAGTTCCGTCGCCACATTCAAATTACCTGCTAACAGCGACTTGCGGCTGTCCAGATAGAAACTGATACCCGTATTCGGGTAGCGGTTCATGAGGCGCGCCATTAGAATATCTGCACGGTCACGCATGGTTTCCGTTACAGAATCCATGCTGAACAACGTATTGACTTCGCCCCATGCTGCGGCATCGACATTGGGATAAAGAAGGACTAACGCATCATAAATTTCGTAAGCAGCCTTGGATGCCCCGCTGCGAGAAAGCTCCCCCGCACGGCGGAGTTCAGCCTGTGCCTGCACCGGAAGTCGTTCCACTTCGGCCTTGAAATTCGGAGCATCGCCGTTCGGAATCGCCGTTCCGGCATCAAGCCCAAAAGGCACCTCATCTACAACAGTCTTTGAGGGGCCATATTTATTGTAAATTTTGTATCCACCATAAGCAAGCAAAGCACCAAAGAAAACTACTAGGAAAAGGTACGCTGCCGCACGGGACGCAGATGAAGAATTTGACATCAGACTTCCAATTAAAGTTCCAAAAAGTCGGCCAACTTTTCTTTATGTTCCTTGCTCTTCTGCAATCGACGCAAGGTCTTGTTCTTGATTTGTCGCACGCGTTCACGACTGAGCTTGAGGTCTTCGCCAATGTCCTTGAGAGTCGTATCTTCGACCGTATCGAGGCCGTAGAACATGCGGAGGATTTCTTCTTCGCGCTGCGGAAGGGATGACAGAGTTTCCTGGATGAGCTTACGGCGTTCTTCGCGTTCCATGTCTTCGTCCTGGTTGCCGTCGCTGCCGAGCACGTCCATAAGCGTACTCACGGAATCGGCACTGGAAACGCCAGCATCATCGCCAATCGGAGCATCGAGCGAAATATCGACAATCTTTTCCATGACTTCGACGATATCGCGTTCGTAAGCGGAGAATTCTTCCATCGAGATGGTCTTGTCGTAATCGCCACCGTTCTGCATCAAGGCACGCTTAAAGCGATTCACCAAAGCAAGTTTGTTAGGCGGAATGCGGACGGCCCCCACCTGTTCGAACAGAGCCTTCTGGATGGACTGTCGAATCCACCACACAGCGTAGCTGATGAACTTCACATCCTTGTCCATGTCAAAGCGTTTTGCCGCCTTGAAAAGCCCCAAGTTCCCCTCGTTAATCAAGTCCAAAAGCGAGAGACCACGACCCTGGTACTTGCGGGCGACGCTCACTACAAATCGGAGGTTTCCACGAATAAGGCGCTGCAAGGCAGACTTTCGAATTTCTTCGGTTTCACCGTTCTTGATAATTTTCAGCAACGCCGATTCCTCTTGCGGAGTCAACGTAGGATACCTATTCAAGTCACGAAAATAAAGAGCTTCGTTAAAATCACTCATAAATACAACACCTTCTGTCGAGAGCAAAACCGCTCCTGACTTTTCAAATATGGCTTTTTATGCTGATTTCGTCAATTCCTTGAGTTTGTCGTATGGGTAAATTCCCGAACGATGACCATCATTAAAGGAAAGTCCAACGGCATAGCGGCCTATAGACTGTATTTTTTCGAGTTTTACATCCAAGGGAACAGTCGAATCGTCTAGAATTTTTTCACCGGAATGTTCATCGACACAAAGTGCGCACGGACAAGCTAAACGGAGCGTGCGGACATCACATGCGCCGCGAGTTCCATCGTTCCATTCAAAGCCGAGCTTACCCTCTTTTGTTCTGAAAATTTTCTTGGGCTGGATCATACATCCTCCACAGGCAGCTGTTCGAAATCGTAATTGAAGTTTTTGAGGATTCCATTGCCCTCCGATTCAAATACAGCAAGCGTACGCACCATCTTTTCGGCGCAGTCCATAAAGACTTTCGCCGATTCGGAGTTCGGGTAGCGGAGCACGGCAGGAGTCCCTTCATCGCCGCAACCAGCAACAGCGGGTTCCAGCGGGACTTTACCGATAAGCGGCACGCCCCATGTCTCAGCAATTTTTTGACCGCCACCGGCAGGGAATATGTTGTGATGTTTGCCGCATTCATCACAAATGAAATAGCTCATGTTCTCGACGACGCCGATGACCGGAACGCCTACGTTATCGAACATGGCAAGCCCCTTGCGGCAGTCCGCGAGAGCCACCTCTTGCGGAGTCGTCACGACGACAGCTCCTGCCATCGGACAGTTCTGCGTAAGCGTAAGCTGGATGTCGCCCGTTCCTGGAGGGAAATCGACAAGCAGATAGTCGAGCTTGCCCCAACGCACGTGATGAATGAAGTGCTGGATCATCTGCGAAACCATCGGTCCGCGCCAGATGGTCGCCTTATCTGAGTCCGCGAACATGCACATGGAGACGATGCTGATGCCACCCTTTGCTTCGACGGGCGCAATCGTATTGTCTTCGAATACTTGCGGAGCCTTATCAATCCCGAACATGAGCCCCATGCTTGGACCGTAAATGTCAGCGTCAAGAATCCCCACGCGGGCTCCCGAGAGGCTGAGCGCCATGGCGAGGTTCGCCGTCACTGTCGATTTACCGACACCGCCCTTGCCGCTTGCCACCGCAACCACATGCGCCACTTCGCCGATGTGGGAATTCTGCGGAGCCTTTGCGGCAGAATTGTCATCGCCCACGCGACCCTGCGAAGAAGTGAGCGTCACTTCGACATTCGTTGCTCCGAGCGACTTCACAATGGCAATGCACTGGTCCTTGAAGCGGTCGCGAATCGGACACGCTGGAGTCGTCAGGCGCAAATCAAAGGAAACGTTAGTTCCTTCAATCTTCAGATTTTGAACAAAGTTTAATTCAACAATATTCTTGTGCAAATCCGGATCTTGGACCGCACGCAAAGCACTTAAAATATTTTGTTCGTTCAGTAGCATAGGCAGTTAGAAGTAGGAAGTAGACGGTAGGAAGTAAGAAGTGGTTAGTAAACAGTGGTTAGGAGGCTGCACCTTTGAGGTATGGGGTAAAGAATTTTGCTTTAATTTAACAAATCGCAGGCGGTCAAGCTCATGAAATGTCACCCCGGACACCGTTCCGGGGCCAGCATTTAGAACAACGAGAGAATCATCGTCTTCAGCACTTATCACCGATTGTAACCCATGAGGTATAATCCAGCGACACATGCGGCAATGCCTATGGCAAAACTCGAAAGAGCGTAAATCGCGAACATCCCGATTTTTCCGCTTTGCAGTAACGCAAGGTTTTCGTTCGCAAAAGTGCTGAACGTGGTAAAGCCTCCGCAAAAGCCCGTCACCAAAAACAGCTTGAGGTTCAGCGAAAGCGTTCCGCACTTGAGGAAGAGTCCCGAGAAAATCCCGATGCAAAGGCAACCGAGAACATTTGCGACAAACGTGGGCCACGGGAATCCAGCCGCCTTGGGAATCACCAAGGAGAGGACGTAACGCAGCACGCTTCCGAGAGCACCGCCAAGAGCAACGTAGAGATAGGACATAAGCAGTAGGAAGTAGGAAGTTAGAAGTAGGACAAATGCGTAGGTCGAGTGTCGCGGCCAAGTTTACTTGGACATGACCGAGGCCAGCATT
>JAEEGK010021782.1_pt1 | contig 13521 bp, 6 predicted proteins | sample 8958771 | NCBI WGS metagenome assembly JAEEGK01 (sample SAMN16246547, study PRJNA631951) | gut metagenome | biome: gut microbiome; feature: rumen; material: SC-attached | host: Bos | place: Iran: Karaj | collected 2018-10 | reverse complement strand
GGGACGAATTCATGAATCAAATGACCTATGCTGAACTACTTCACTTCACCACTGGTGGTGATCAAAACCCAGCTATCTCTGGTACAGGCAAACCAGGCATTACATCACAAGATGGTCCACAAAAATTCAAAGGCGCGCAAGGCGTTTATTGGGTTTGCTTACCAATCGCCGCTGCCACATATAACGTTGAATTAGTGACCGAACAAGGCAAATGTATCGGTAATGAAACAATTTATACATCCAATACTTATGGTTGGTGTGGTCCAGCTGTTAATCTTCACCGTTCTCCATTCGGTGGTAGAAACTTCGAATATTATTCCGCTGATCCATTAATCAGTGGTCGTATGGGTGGTAGAGTGGTTGCCGGTGCTACTGATGGTGGTATCTACTGCTTCTTCAAACACTTCGCGGTCAACGACCAAGAAAAACATAGAGAAGGTGTGGCCGCTTTCTTAAGTGAACAAGCCCTTCGTGAAATCTATCTCAAGGCTTTCCAAATCGTTGTTCAAGAAGGTAAATCTACTGGTATCATGTCTTCCTATAACCGTATCGGTTTAATGGAAAGTGCGGCTTCTTATCCATTATTAACAGAAGTCCTCCGTAATGAATGGGGCTTCAAAGGTCAAGTCTTCTCTGATATGACTCACCATAGTAATAGTGCTTTCGATAGAAAATACTACGAAAACATCAATAACCGTATCTTAGCCGGCGATTCTCAACAATTAGATGGTAGTTCCTATAAGAACGACGTTCTCTGTTCTTGGGATCCACAACAAGGTTGCCCAACATATAATGGCACCCCATCCTATTCATGGTGGTACGCTGTCAGAAAAGCCGCTCACGATACAATGTATTCCGCTGCTAAATGTGCGGCTATTGATAAGAGCAAAGTTACCAACGCTCACATCACCATTGAAGGACAAAAGGATCTCCGCTATACAAAAGCAGTTGATGAAGAAGTGAACATTAAACTCAATGTTCCAGAACAATATGCTTCTTATGAATTAGCGATTGATCCATTCACTCCATTGCCAGAAGGCTTATCATTAAATGACAATGTCATTTCTGGTTCAAGCGATGTCCCAGTTAATAAGTTTATCCACGTCATGGTTATGTCTGGTACACAAGCTATCGCTGGTACAAGTATTGAATTACTTATTACCGCGGTTGGTGATAACGCTGAAACCGAAGATTATGTCGATCCAAAACCAGGTGGTAAGAAAGGCTGCTTCGGTGGATTTGAAATCTCCATGATTGCTATGAGCGCTATTAGTGTTCTCGCTCTTGGTGTCTTACTCATCAACAAGAAAAGAAAAATTGCCGAATAATTTCTAAAAGCAATATCTTAATGACCGTTCACACAAGTGAGCGGTCTTTTTTATATACACGCCTCGCTTATTTTCTCATTTTATCGATATTTTTTGCTTTAGATTATATTTATAAATCTAACAATTATCGTGTTTTAAAAAACAATTTGTCATATAAAGGCTTATGCGCTGTTATATATAATAAAGACACAAATGCGCTATACAAATAATATTCATTAATTTGAATCTGTTTTGTTAATTTGCACTCTTAACGAGGCAAATATGCATTTAATATGAAAGGAAAAGCATATGAAGAAAAAAGTTTTATTTCCCGCTTTATTAGCAGCTTTAGCGCTTCCACTATGTTTGCAACAAAAACCAGTTAAATTAAATGCTGAGTTTATTGGCGAATTTAGTTCCTCAAACGATTATGCTGCATACGCTAGAGAAGTTAATGCCCAAATGGCCGATGAGGGCTTTGTCCTTCTCAAGAACGATGGTTTCCTCCCAATGAGTGGCGATGAAAGTCTTTCAGTCGTTGGTAAAGCCTCTACAAACTTAGCTAGAGGTGGTGGCGGTTCCGGTAATGGTAGCCCAAGTAGTGAAATTGGTTCTATTGATCTTAAAAAATCATTAACTGATGCCGGTTTCACACTTAACCCAGCCACTGATTCCTTCTATAGCAGTAGAGACAAATCAGGTAGTGGCCGTACAAATGGTAATGGTAACTGGCAAGGTAACTCCGATGTTACAATCGGTGAAACCGCGATTGAAAAAGTGACCAATGAACCAGGTTTATTAGATTCATTCAGTGAATATAACGACGCTGCTATCATGGTCATCGCTCGTGAAGGTACTGAAGGTTCTGACATTAAGATGTGTAATGCCACCGATACCACCAAGACCAATTCTGGTGATAAGGTGCTCTCTCACAAACACGCTCTTGAATTATCAGATAATGAACAAGCCTTATTTGACTTATTACACGATCATTTCGATCACATTATCATGATTATCAACTCATCTAACGTCTTCGAATGTGGCCAATTTGAAGATGATGAAAAAGTTTCTGGTGTTCTTTGGGTTGGTAACGTTGGTGACGTTGGTCCAGGCGCGATTGGTAGAATCCTTTCTGGCGAAGTGAACCCATCTGGTCGTACAGTTGACACTTGGGCAAGAGATTTCACTAAAGATCCAACATTCCAAAATTTCTCTGATAACGCTCAAACAAACTTAACAACTAATAAAAATGGTGATGAAGCATATTGCGCACAAGACACAATGTTCAACGCTGATGGCACACCAACAATGAGCTTTGGTACAGATAAGAACTACAACAACCACAACAGTCCACGTTGGGCTGACCAAACAGCTAAAGTTGTTAGTGGTGGTCTTAATGGCGTTAAACCATCTGCTTATGTTTCTTATGAAGAAGGCATTTATGTCGACTATCGTTACTATGAAACAAAATATGCCGACATGGCCGCTGAAGATAAAGACGCTGCCGATGAATGGTACAATGGCGAAGAAGGTGTTGTCTATCCATTCGGTTATGGTTGCAGCTATACCACATTCGATCAAAAGATCGTCAGAGTTAAACCTGCTAAATCCGCAGTTTTAACCGCTAACGATGAAATCGTTGAAGTTTCTGTTAAAGTCACAAATACAGGTAACGTTGCTGGTAAAGATGTTGTTCAATTATATTGGAAAGCACCTTATATCAAAGGCGAAATCGAAAAAGCTGATCACGTTCTCTGCGCTTTCGATAAAACAGAAATCTTAGAACCAGGCGACTCTCAAGTTTTACAACTCAAGTTCTACTTACAAGATGTTGCTAACTATGACTATAACGATGCTAACAAAAACGGCTTCAAAGGTTATGAACTCGATGCTGGTGATTACCAAGTCATCTTAGGTAAAAATGCTCACGAAGCCTATGGCTTTATTCCATATAGTATCAAAGACGGTATTAAATTTGAAAATGACCGTTTCACTGGCAACAAAGTTGAAAACCGTTTCACTGATAGAGGTTTCTTAAGCTCAATGCCAGAAGGCGACTTAGAATTCACACAAATGAGCCGTGCTGACTTCGAAGGCACATTCCCAACTCATCCAACAATTGAAGATAGAACATTAGCCGAAGGTAGTCGTTATGAAGAATTCTTAACACATGAATTCAGCTTAGCTGACTATGAAAAAGGTGTGGAAGGTGAATTTGAATATATCCCAGAAGTTGCTCATAAGACAGAACAAGACTTCATTGACAACGGTTGGGAACAAAAATCCACAAGCCCACGTACTCAACTTTCCGCAATGAAAGATGTTCCATACGAAGATGAACAATGGGACGAATTCATGAACGAATTCACCTATTCCGAAATGGTTAGCATCGTCCGTGGTAGTAGTAGAAATACATCTGCCGTCAATAGCGTTGGTAAAGGCACCTATAACGAAGGCGATGGCCCACAACAATTCAATAAAGTTTACTGGGTTTCTTCTCCAATTATCGCTGCTACATTCAATGTAAGACTTGCTCATCTCCAAGGCGAATGCTGTGGTATGGAAGCTCATATCTATGGTAAAAATGGTTGGTGGGGCCCAGCGGTCAACACACACCGTTCTCCATTTGGTGGCAGAAACTTCGAATATTATTCAGCCGATCCATTCTTAATGGGTAGAATCGCTGCTAACGTTGTTGGCGCTGCCACTGATAGAGGTATCTATTGTTACTTCAAACACTTCGCTGTTAACGATCAAGAAAAGAACAGAGAATCTGGTATCTCCTTCGTTAACGAACAAGCGTTACGTGAAATTTATCTCAAATCCTTCCAAATGGTCTTTGAAGAAGGCAAATCAATTGGCGTCATGGGTTCCTATAACCGTATCGGTTTAACAGAAGCTGCTGGTCACTATGGTTTAATGACTGAAGTCCTCCGCGATGAATGGGGCTTCAAAGGTTGTGTCCTTTCCGATATGGCTCACCCAGGTAATGGTAGTGTTAACTACGACTGCTACGAAAGCATCAACTTACGTATGTTAGCCGGTAACAATACTCAATTAACCACATCCGGTACATTCGAAAGCGATATCGATACAAAGTGGAGCTCCACTGCTTGGGGCGGTAAAGGTGCTGTTGTTCTTAAGAGCGATGAAAACCAAATCGCCTGGTCCATGTGGTATGCTATGAGAGAATTAACCAAAGGTTATATGTACATGGCGGTTCATTCATCCGGTATGTTCAAAGGTTTAACCATCGCTGGTGATGCAGTTGAACTCACATATAAGATTGATGAAGACATCAGTTATGATGTCGAAGTTGAAGGCGCTACAGAATTTAAACTCAATGATCGTATTGAATTACCAGAAGGTTTAGAATTCGATAACGGTAGCTTATCTGGCAAGATTAGCCATGTTGGTTTATATAGAATCGACGTTATTGCCACTGTTGGTAGTTCTAAGAAAGCTGTTAAACTACTCATTAACATCGTTCCAGATGAAGCTGAATACGATGAAAACTTAATGGAAGCTCCAGGCTCCAATAATGGTGGTGGCAACAATGGTGGTGGTGCTAAGAAGGGTTGCTTCGGTGACGTCACATCCATGGCTTCCTTAATCGCCTTACTCTCACTTGCAGGTATCGGCATTGCCCTTCTTGCAATTGATAAAAAAAGAAGAGCCTAATCGCTCATCTAATCACTAAATAATTACCATAACTGCTAGGGTCGTTTTGGCCTTAGCAGTTTGGTGCATTTAAAAAAGATACGCCTACGTATCAAATTAAATTGTTAATAAAGCCAAATTAAATCATCTGAATTAAAGAGGCTTAATTATAAAAACCCTAGAGAGGAGAAAGTTATTCAGCAGTTAAAACTAGGGTTATCTGAATAACTATATCTATTATGAAAAAATTACAAAGGAAAGTCTTAATCTTTGGTCTCTTAGTTGGCGCCATGAGTTTAGTTGCTTGTGGTGGCACTAACCAAGAATCCGGTAGCTCTGGTGGTGGCAATGGCAAAGGTCCATGGACAGTCAAATTTGACGTCAATGGTGGTAACGAAAATTACCCAGATCAAATCGTTGAAAACAAAGGTTTGGTCACAGATCCAGGCACACCAACCAAAAGCGATGAAAAAGGCGAATACAAATTCTTAGGCTGGTATTACGATGGTGCTTCTTGGTCATTCAAAAACTCTAAAGTTATTAAAGATATGACCTTAACCGCTAACTGGCTTGAAAAATATGATGTTCTTTATAAGAACGCTGATGGCACAAGCGTTGGTCCAGTCTCTTATATTGACCGTGGTGCAGCGTTAACCAAACCAGCGGATCCAACCGCTCCAAGTGGCCAAGTCTTCTATGGTTGGAAGAACGTTGAAAATGGTGGTCAAATTTGGGATTATGACGATGAAACACTTAACCAAGTCATGGCTAATGTCACATTTGAACCAGTCTTTGTTCCAGCGGGAATGCAAGCGCAAGTCTTTGAAGCGGAAGAATGCCCAGACTTCACCGATGATAAGTGGGGTCCAAAAGGTATGCCAGGCGCCACATATTCCGGTGGTCAAAATGGCTTAGGCTTAGTTGGTAAAGACTATTACGAAAATGGTAAGAATAAATATGGTACTTCTGGTCATTACACCGTTGGTACTTCTGAAGTTGCTGGTTTCGTCCACTTCTTATATTGCGAAGGCGATACCTTAACATGGGAAATCGAAAGTGATGCCGCTGCTTCTAACGTTGTCTTATTCATGCGTTTATCCGCTGAATACGGTATTGCTGATCCAGTGACTGGTGAAGTGACAAGCTGGGTTGATGATACAACATTCCCAGTGACCGTTAATGGCACACCTCTTAAATATGGCAAAGTTACTCTCCATAACGTTGTTCCAATGTTATTCATCCCATTCCAAGACTACTTTGTCAGCGCCACTGTTTCTTTAAATGCTGGTACAAACATCATTCAAATGAAAGTCGATAACAAAGTTTCCGTTAACGGTACAATTGCTTCCTCAGCACCAGTTATTGACTGCATCAAATTATATTCTTCTAGCACATTAACATGGCCAGATGCCGATCCAACTAACCTCGACGACTAATATTAATAGGTGATTACTATGGGTATTGGTAAAAAATTATTAAAACCACGCGTTATCGCTTGGGGCGCTACAACAATCTTGTTAGTAGCCTTTATGGCGGTCGCTACAGTTTTAACAACAAAAACATTTAAAGGCTTATTAGAAGGCGTTTTTGGTTCTGATACCGCGATTACAAAAGAAGGCGAAGGTGGTATTGCCTTCGAACAAGAATTCTTCACAAAAGATGATGCCCGTGAAAACGGTAACAAAGTCGTTAAAGAGATTTGTGAAGAAGGTATGGTTCTTCTTAAAAATGAAAATAACGCCCTCCCACTTAAACCAAACGCAAAAGTTTCTGTCTTTGGCAAAAACTCCGTCCGTTTAGTCTATGGTGGTTCTGGTAGTGCTGCCCCAGGTGGCAACATTCCAAAGAAAACAATCTTTGAATCTCTTGAAGCAGCGGGTATTGCCTATAACCCAACTCTTAAGAGTTTCTATGAAGATAATGGTAAATCCGGTAAAGGTCGTGATGACAACCCACCAATGGAAAATGGTGGTGTTGAATCCCTTCCAACTGGTGAAACACCAATCGCTAGTTACGATTCCAGTATCACAAGTTCCTACGATAATTATGGCGATGCCGCTTTAGTGGTCATTTCCCGTATCGCTGGTGAAAACTGGGACCTTCCACGTAAAGCTCAAGACGATCCATCTCGTCACTATCTTGAATTAGATAACAACGAAAGAGCTTTGCTTAAACACATTGCCGATTCTGGCAAATTCGAACACATCATTCTTTTGCTCAATGGTTCTAACTACATTGACTTAGGCTTCTTAAAGATGTCCTCTGATCCAGCTTATGCTGAATTTGGTAGCAAAGTCGATGGTGCCATCGTCATCGGTTCAGTCGGTGGTAATGGTATTATGGCCTTAGGTGAAATCCTCTCTGGTAAAGTCAATCCTTCTGGTCACACCGTTGATACTTGCTACACCCATTATGAGAATGACCCAACATGGCAAAACTTTGGTGATGGTATCTCCGATAACCTCGGCAGCTACAAAGTCACTAAATCTAATGGTAAAGTCGGTTGGGCTGGTTACTTCTTCGTTGAATATGAAGAAAACATCTACATGGGCTACCGTTATTATGAAACACGTGGTCACATTGAAGGTGAAGATTGGTACAACGCTAACGTCGTTTATCCATTCGGTCACGGCTTAAGCTATACAACATTCTCACAAGAAGTTGTTAATAAAGAAGCTTTACAAGCCGCTAACTTAAACGCTAACGAAGAATTCACCGTTCAAATCAAAGTTAAAAACACCGGTAGTGTGGCTGGCAAACAAGTCGTTCAACTTTATGCCGAAGCTCCATATACCAATGGTGGTATTGAAAAATCCTACAAAGTCTTAGCGGGCTTTGCCAAAACTCAACTCTTACAACCAAACGCGGAAGAAACCGTGGAAATCAAAGTTAATCCATACGATTTTGCTAGCTTTGATAATCACGATAAGAACGCAAACGGTAAAAAGTGCTATGAACTCGATGCTGGTGAATACACATTCCACCTTGGCACCGATGCTCATCACGATTTCGATACATTCAAAAAGACATTAAGTGATACAGCGGTCTTTGAAAATGATCCAGTCACCAATAACAAAGTTGAACCGTTATTCGACGAAGTGACTGAACATATGGCGGCTGGTCAAAACTTATCACGTAGTGATTTCGCTGGTACATTCCCAGTTCAACCAACTGATGCTGAACGCACAATCACTCTTGAAGATGTCGCTAAATTTGATTCCTATGATTCCACCAATGATGAAGTTTACTCCGAACTTCCAACCATGGGTGCTGATATCACTGTTGAATTCAAAGAATTAGCGGGTAAAGCCTATGATGATCCATTATGGGATGAATTCTTAGATCAACTCACCTTCAATGATATGCTCAAGCTCTTCAACGATGGTTGCTATTCCACACCTGCTATTACACGTGATGGTAACGTCTTGGTTCCAGCGACCACATCTGCCGATGGTCCTACAGGCTTCGTCGCCTTCTTAGGTAACCCAGCGGTCTATGATTGCTGCTACTACATGTCTGAATGCTTATTAGCCCAAACCTATAACCTTGAACTCGCCACTAAACAAGCTCATGCCATTGGTAATGAATCCTTAGTTGGCTATGCCAAAGGCGATGGTCTTCCATATCCAGGTTGGTACGCTCCAGCGGTCAACTTACACCGTTCTCCATTCTCTGGTCGTAACACTGAATACTACTCCGAAGATCCATTCATCTCCGGTAGATTCGCTGGTCAAGTCATTAAAGGCGTCCAAGAATTAGGCGTTTACTGCAATGTCAAGCACTTTGCGGTCAATGACCAAGAAACAAATAGATCCGCTAAAGGTTTAGCGACATGGTTAGATGAACAATGTATGCGTGAACTTTACTTAAAACCATTCGAAATGGCCGTTAAGGAAGGCAAATCCCATGGTTTAATGACTTCCTTCAACCGTATCGGTTATGAATGGGCTGGTGGTTCTTATCGCTTAGTGACAACCATCCTCAGAAAAGAATGGGGCTTCCAAGGTTCTGTCATTTGCGACTTCAAGACTGACTCCTATATGGACAGCAAACAAATGCTCTATGCTGGTGGTGATATTGGTCTTATCGGTCAAGATACCCTCAAACTTCAAACAAGTGGTGTCTATAATAGCCCATATGTCTCCCCAACAGATGCAAAAGACGCTAACTTATTAAGACGCTCTGCGCACAATAACTTATATGCTCTTGCCAACTCCAATATTATGGCGGCAGAAATTGTTGGTTATAAACTTGCGACATGGAAAGTCTTAGTCTACGTCGTTGACGCTGCGATCTCTGTCGGCTTAGCCGTTTGGGGCTTCTTCGCCATCTGGACTGCGCTGCGCAAGAAAGATGAAGTAGCCGCTGCTAGCGAAGCTGCTCAATAGAGTAAATTAAAACTATAAAAAACCTCACATTTAGTGGGGTTTTTTCTTACGCATGTGATTTTGTTGGCATTTATTAAAAATAAATAATACAATGATTGTGCATATACACTTAGAAAGGAGCGCTTATGGAAAGTAAAGTTTTTAAGCGTCACCTGATAACTAAGCTTGCAGTGGCAGGCGGTTTTCTCTTGCTCACAATAGCCGCAGTTATCAGTATTACGATTGTAAACGCTAAAGTCATTACCCCTAATGAAGGCTTTATTACCGCCGCTTTATGTAAAGTTGAAACCGGCAATGCTAAAAATAGTATGGGTGATCGTTTAGCGATTGAAATTGAACAAGAAGGTGCTGTTCTTGCCCAAAACAATGATGAAGTGTTACCTTTAGGCAAAGATCAAAAGAAAGTCAATGTCTTTGGCTATAATGCCTATGACTGGTACATCTCTAATTCTGGTTCTGGCAGTGCTGGTGCTGGTTCTTCACAAAAAGAATGGGGCTTTCTAGATGCCCTAGATGATTATGGTGTTGAATATAATCAAGACCTCATCTCTTATTATAAGAACTGGGCAAGTAAATTAGACAAATCACCATCTTATGGTACTGAACACAATACAACATATCGTTTAACCAATCCAAGTTTATCTAATGATGCTGATTATAGAGCTCTTTATGATGCTGCGCTTGGTGAAACCGATACAGCGATTGTGGTCATCTCTCGTTATGGTGGTGAACACTTAGACCCACCTCATCAACAAACAAATAACTATAAATCACAAAAGAATAAAAACCTCGAACGCGGTTATTTAGAAATCACCGAAGAAGAGGAAGAACTCTTAACCGCGGTTGGTGAAGACTATGATAATGTTATCGTTATTATTAACAACACCAACACTATGCAAATGGATTTCATGAAAGAAATCGATGGTTTAGATGCTTGTTTACTCGTTGGTCCAACTGGGACCGTGGCCGCGAAAGCCATTCCACAAATTATTTGGGGTGATATCAACCCATCTGGAAGATGCGCTGATACATGGCCAATGAAACATTATTACAATATTGCCTATTACACAAACGGCTATTGGCCTCAAGATGGTGATACAAGCAAAGCCATTGAAGGCATGTATTATACTAATGTCCCAAGTGGTGCTAACTTAGCTAACTCTAAAGCAAACAGTGGCCACAATCATGCTTGCTTTGCCGATTACTATGAAGGTATCTATGTCGGTTATAAATGGTTTGAAACCGCTGATGCGGAAGGATATTGGGATTCCTATGGTGGTTATGATAACGTTGTGGCCTATCCATTCGGTCATGGCTTAAGCTATACCACATTTGATTGGGAATTACTCAATAGTGAACCTGCTAAAAACGCCAACATCCTTGCTAATCAAGAAATCAAATTACAAGTCAAAGTCACTAATACTGGTTCTCGTCCAGGTAGAGACGTTGTCGAAGTTTATTTAGACGCTCAATACTATCCAGGCGAAATTGAAAAAGCCGCTGTCCGTTTAGTGGGCTTCCAAAAAACTAACTTATTAATTCCTGGTGATTCTCAAATCTTAGAAATTACCTTAAAGACACGTGATTTCATGTCATTTGACTGCTATGACGCTAACGATAATGGTCACGCTGGTTATGAATTAGACCGTGGTAGTTATGAAGTTAAATTAATGACCTCTGCCCATGTTGCTAAACCAGGAAATACCAGTGTTAAATTCAATGTCCCAGATACAATCGATGTCGATGAAGATCCAGAGACAGGTAATGAAGTGAAACCATTATTCACTGGTGAAGACGCTGTTGATGGTGTTTCTTGTGATGGTTTATCAATTGGTGAACCAATCAAATACGCTCATAGAGATGATTTCCCAGAATTAATGACATCCGTTAATCCAACAAGACCATGGAATAAAGGCTTAGAAACATGTGATGATTCTTCTAAACCAACCGCTTATTCCACTAATATGGCTAACGCATGGGATAATGCCACAGTCGATTGCTTTGGCAACGAACTTCATTTCGATGGTGATCCAGTATTTGGCAAAGCTGGTGACCTAAGAGTGATGGATGAAAAAGGTCAAATCACTGAATTAGGCAAATTATTAGTCGAAGACTATGACGCTCCAGAATGGGATGATTTATTAGACCAATTGAGTTGGAACGATGCACAAACCATTCAAAAAGGCCAATCATATAGCCGTCCAGGTATGCAATCTGTCGGTTTAACTAAAGCTGGTAACGCTAACTTCTCCGATGCTGAAGGTGCTTGCCAAGTCGGTGCTGATCTTGGTAGTGGTAAACGTCCAACCGCTTATCCAGATCCATGTGTCCAAGGTCAAACCTGGAACGAAAATATGTGTTACTTATTCGGTTTATCTGAAAGTAAAGATATGACCTTAGGTGGCAAAGATTACTTATATGGTCCTGCCTCTAATATTCATAGAGTTCCTTATGGTGGTAGACACGCTGAATATCATTCAGAAGATGGTTTCTTATCTGGTAAATGCTTAGCTAGCGTTACATCAGGCTTAGCTGATGGTGGTAAAGGTGGCTTCATTAAGCACTTTGCCGTCAACGATACAGAATATCACCGTGTTGGCTTATTCACCTGGTTAACCGAACAAGCCTTACGTGAAATCTATTTAAGACCATTTGAAGAATCTATTAAAAATGGTAAAGCCTCTGCCTTAATGACATCGTTCAACCGTGTTGGTGCCATTTGGTCCGCTGGTTCTGAAGCTTTAATGCAAGGTGTTCTTAGAAACGAATGGGGCTTCAAAGGTATGACCATTACTGACTATACAGAAAATGGTACCTTACAAGACGCTAACCAACAATTTAGAGCGGGCGGTAACTACATTCTTGCTTCCTCTAACTGGACAAATAAAACAGAAGCTCAAGCCACCACAAGATATAAATGGAGACTTAGAGAATCTGGTAAACAAGTTATCTATGGTACATTAAAACCTCAATATGATAACTATTTATATAACCAAGACACATCACATAAAGCGATTATTAGTAGTGCTAAATCGCCATGGGTGTGGTGGAAACCACTCTTACATGGTGCCGAAGGCTTAGTTATAGTCATCTTTGCCTTTGGTGCGGTGTGTGCTTTATGGCCACATAACCCAGAATTCAGAGCCCATCTCTTTGGAAAGAAAAAAGAAGATGGACCGACTGCAGAATAAGAAAAGGAGGAACATAGTATGAAAAAATTTGGTACATGGTGTCTTAATCACCTCGGTCTCCTCCTTGGTATCGTCGTATTCGGTGTCACATTTGCGATTATCGGTGTCACGATGCTCAATTCACATAATGCCTATATCGCCTATGAAAAACAATTCAATCAAACCGATCTTGAAGTGAGATCAGTTTCCGCTGCTCAACCTAAACTCATTGAAATGAATGATGCATTCAAATCTGAATATAAAAACAAACTAAGTTTAGCCGCGGATGAATTAAATGTTTCAACTTCACAAGCAGAATACCTTAACGATGATTACATCGATTTAACCGAAAAGGGTGGCACAATTAGTGTCAAACTCTCCTTAGAAGAAAAATCATTCGTTGATATCGACTTTGAAATCGCTACTGAATACGTTAAAGCCGCCAGTGGTGATGAAGAAGAACAATTCGGTATTCAAGACTTATTAAGTAATGTTCAATTCACTGTTAATGGTGAAACAATGGAAGAAGAAGGCGTTGAACTCGTGGAAGAAGGTTGGCATCACTTAGTGATGGTGAGCTTTGCTCTTCCAGAAGGCGAAGTCAGTGTTGAAATGAAGAGCACTTCAGGCAAAACTGCCTTAATGCCTCAACTTAGATCTATGACATTCTTCTCTAGCGCGGTTCTCTCAATTGCAGAAGAAGCCGCTGAATAGGTAAATTCGTTACAAAAAACTAAGCGATGTCCACTGGATGTCGCTTTTTTATTACATAACAAAATTTGTGGTTGCCATATCAAATGAGAGTGATAAACTTATACCCAAGAAAAATATGATGAACAGAGCATTTTATTATTTCTATAGCTATTATTATCCAAGAGGTAATCGATAAGATCTTGGCCTTTTAGCTATTGGGTGTTATTGATTACCTGAACTAGTAAATCAGTGACACCGATAATAAAACTAAATTAGATTTAATAAATGGTGTCACAAAATGGC
>JAEEGK010021778.1_pt1 | contig 13523 bp, 13 predicted proteins | sample 8958771 | NCBI WGS metagenome assembly JAEEGK01 (sample SAMN16246547, study PRJNA631951) | gut metagenome | biome: gut microbiome; feature: rumen; material: SC-attached | host: Bos | place: Iran: Karaj | collected 2018-10 | reverse complement strand
CTCCTACGTCTGGCATTCTGCTATGGCAGCGCGTAGTCTTGCTCAATTCTCGATTCACAATTCTCAACTCTCAATTCTATACAATGTTGGCGGTACCGATACTCTCACCCTCACCGTCACAACCCTTCTAGGCTCTACCACCGCCACGCGAATCATCACCGTGATAGGGTGTACGACCAGCACCTTCCCCTACTTCGAAGGCTTCGAGAGCTGCCTGCCTGCCTGCTGGACTCGCTATTGTGCCTCCACTGACCAAGATATGCATGAATGGTACGACCAAAACTATTCCTATTGGTGCCACACCGGCAACCACTGCATGGTGTCGCAAAACCTCACCTATCCCAACCAAAACATCGCCGACTGGCTGATGATGCCTGCCGTGCAGGTGCCCGCCTCGGGCAATGCGTCGCTCTATTTCTGGGTCAATTTTGTGGGCAACCCCTCTGGCTTTGCAGTGCTTGCCTCCACCACTGGACGTGGCTCCACAGCCTTCTTCACCGACACCTTGTTCTACGAAAGCAACCACACCCATACGGGCAATAACTACTCTGCCACCTATGTGCCGCGCAGCGTCTCGCTCGCCGACTACGCTGGGCAGACAGTCTATCTTGCCTTCGTGCATGGCAGCCCTAGTGGTTTGATATTCCTCGATGATGTGAGCATCGACATCTCCGGCCTGCCCGAAGTGCGGCTGACAGGTCCCTCCACCATCCGCTCGTGCGACAGTGCGGTGTTCCAAGCTACCCAACTCGACGGCGACACGACGGGACTCTCTCTCACGTGGCACTCCACCAAAGCATCGCGTGGCAGGGCATACGCCAGCATCACCGATGGCCGCATGGCTATTGATTACTACGAAGGAGGTCGCGACACCATCACGGTCATCGCCACCAATGCCTTTGGCAGCGACACCGCCCGCCTCACCTGCACCATCACCGACTGCGAGCCTATCAACCAGTTCCCCTACACCACAGTCTTGAACAGCAATAACGCCATTACATGTTGGGACAGACGCAACTACAGCGGCGACGGTGGCTTCAGCGCCTGGCGGCTGTACAACAATGCCTACATGTCTTCAGAGGTGGGTTGGCCAAACCTCACCTACGATGCTTGGCTCATTGCCCAAGAGCTGGAAATCCCTGCCGACACCAACAGCTACACCCTACAGTGGCATATCCTCTGCGACCACGCCAGCTATCAGGTACTCGCCTCCACCACGGGCCGAGTCACCCTCGACGGCTTTACCGACACACTCTTCTCCGAGCTGCGCGACACCTCCTCGTGGACCACACGTTCTGTCTCTCTTGACGCCTACCGCGGACAGCGTGTCTACGTCGCTTTCCGCACCATAGGTTGGAACAACAACCTCGTCAACTATTGCGACATTGGAGTTATTCGTATCGATACTGTGCGCGTTGTTACCGCCCTTGACACCAACATTACACCCGACACCGTGCGATACCTTGTCACAGTACAATCCGCCAATGATACAATGGGCAGTGTCAACCCATCAGGTATCTTCGAGGTGGATAGTGGTGCCTATTTTACTGTTACCGCCACTGCCGAAGAGGGCTACCATTTTGAAGGCTGGAGCCTCTTCCCCGGCTATGCCAATATCGTCACTGACAATCCTCTCTCCATCACCGTCACCTCCGACCTCTCCATCATAGCCTATTTTGCATCCGACACCGTCGCAACACCCGACACCGTGTGGCGCACCGTCAGGGTCAACGCCGTGATGTGGGACGGCTCGCAACTGTTGCCGGGTTTAACTGTGAGCGGTGATGGCATCTATCCTGACAGTACCACCGTAACACTTACCGCCTCTTACGCCTCCGACCCCCTGTTCTGGTATTGGATAACGCCCTCTGGCGACACCCTCTACGACAACCCCTATAGCTTCCTCGTTACCTCCGACACACTGTTCACCGTTGTCTTTGGCCCCGCATCCCTCGGTATCGACAATGCCTCTGTCACCCCGCTCATCCGTCTCTATCCCAACCCTGCCACCACCACTGTCACTATCGAGACCGCCTCACCCGCCACAGCTACCCTCATAGACCTTCAGGGTCGCGAAATCGGCTCTTGGCAGCTTAAGGCAGGCAAGGAGACCCTCGACCTTAGTCATTGCCTTTCGGGTGCCTACTTTGTCCGTGTGGCAAGCCTTCAAGGCGTAACGATACGCAAACTAGTAGTGAACAAACAATAATTAATGCTAAGTAATATGAAACAACACGTTTTTTTCTTCGCGTTGCTGCTTGCAGCAGGCATTGCCAACGCTCAGCAAATACGTTACATCTACCATCCCGGTGAGGGTGAGCGCCAAATGGGCGTTATCCTAGGTCCCACGATAGGGTCGCAGTCGATGTTGGTTAGAGTTGATGACAACGACCAGTATATCAACAACCTCATTGGCTACACAGCCGGTGTCTTTTGGGGCTATGAGACCGACCACGGCCGTGCCATTGATTTTGGCAACCATGCCTCACTGCTCTACACTTTTCAGTCTTTCAGTGGCAAACTTAACTACTTTGACGGAGCCACTACCGCAATCACCCGTGTTGGATTCAACGGCCAGCAGGCACGTTTTTATGAGAACCCTTTCCTATCCTATCGTGTCAACCAGCAACTTATCCTTAACGCCGGTGTGGGCATAGGCCTCAATGTGGGCATCCCCAGCAAGTACAGCCACGATGGTATTGTAGGTAAGGCGCAGTACAACCTCCTCACTCAAGTGTTTGTCGACTTCGATGCCAATATCGGTGCCAGATTCTACATAGCCGACGACCTCTTTATAGGAGCCCATGTACACTGGGCATTCTACTCTTTCGACATCCGAGACCTGGCTGAGAGCGACATGTCGAAAGACCTTGTCGGTGGCATCTCTTTCGTAGCAGAGGATGGACCCAATGCTGTCTACATGCCCTCTGCCAAACCTTTCCAGGTAATGCTCTCTTTCGGCCACACATGGTAGAAAATTAAGAATTAAGAATTAAGAATTAAGAATTAAAAATTGGTTGCCGCCCCAACTTCTTAGTTCATAGTTCTTACTTCTTACTTCAAAAATTGACCTGTGATAAGAGCGCTATCGTGTCACTGGTCACAGTTCACTAAAAAGTAACTGTAGTTTCAAGATTCTGTCTTTCCGCCACGGATGCGGTCGACGATGAGGGCGATGGCGCCGTCGCCGGTGACGTTGCCGGCGGTGCCGAAGCTGTCCATGGCGATGTAGATGGCTATCATCAGTCCCTGCATGTTGGAGTCGAAGCCGAGCATGCTGCTCAGGAGTCCCAAGGCTGCCATGATGGCTCCGCCTGGCACGCCGGGTGCAGCGACCATGGTGATGCCCAACATCATGATGAAGCCTATGTAGGTGCCGAAGTCGCTAGGCAGCCCCATGCTGAGGGTGATGGCGTAGGCCACGGCGGTTATCTTGAGGATGCTGCAGGGCATGTGGATGGTGGCGCAGAGGGGGACAGTGAAGCTGGCTGTCTCTTCGCGCACGCCGTTCTTGATAGCTTGCTGCAGGGTGACGGGAATGGTGGCAGCGGAGGATGCGGTGCCTAGCGCGGTGACGTAGGCGGGCAGCATGGTGACGAGTGCGCGGAAGGGATTCTTGTGGGTCACAGAGCCTGCAACGAGGAAGAGGAACACTAGCTCGGTGACATGCAGTAGGAAGATGAAGCCGACAATCTTGAGGAAGGCTCCCAGTACGGCTCCCACATGGCCTTCGGCTCCCATTTGTAGGAAGATGCCGAAGATGTAGAGCGGCAGGCAGGGTATGATTACCTTGGTGATGACGGTGGTGATGATGTCGCGGAAGTCGACAAGAAAGCCTCGCATGGTGGTGCCGGTGATGGTGGCGGTGGTGAGGCCCAGCATGAAGGCAATGACCAAGGCGGTGGTGACTGAGATGAAGGCAGGCATCTCGATGGTGAAATAGGGGGTGAGGGTGTTGCTCATGTCCATGTTGCCTAGGGCTGTGAGCCCATTGCCAAGAATATGGGGGTAGGCAAAGTAGCATGAGAAGTAGGTGAACACACCCGACAGTACGGTGGAGCCATAAGCCAGAACTACGGTGATGAGCAGCAGTTTGCCCGCCCCTTTGCCCAAGTCGGCAATACCGGGGGCAACTAGCCCGATGATGAGCAATGGGATGAACATCCCAAGGAAGTTGCTGAAAATGGAATTGAACGTGAGGAACACGCGCACGGCCCATCCGGGGAAAAAGAACGAGCAGCCGATACCGAGGGCTATGGCAATGAGTATTTTTGGGAGGATGCCTAGGTTCTTCATAAAATTTTTTTGTGACCTGTGATCTGTGACCTGTGATTTGGAGTGACCTGTAAAACGAATGCGCTCGTGTCACTGGTCACTAATCACTATTCTCTAATCGTAAAAAAAATCAGTGTACAACTAGCATTAGGGTACTAATTGTACACTGATGGCATGCAAGAGTGGGTCAGCGTACAATGTGTACGCCGGCCTTTACTTGTTGTAGCGCTGGCACTCTTTGGGGGTGACGCAGGTGCCGGTGGCGCGGCAGACGAGGATGCGCTCTTCGAGCACTTCGGCAGCGCTGGCACTGATTTCGGGCAGGGTGCGGATGACCTTGTAGGCCTCGAATTTCATTTTGCGCGAGGTGTTGCCGACGTGGGTGATTTCGCCGTAGGCTTCGATATAGTCGCCGGCATAGACTGGGGCTTTGAATTCGACCATGTCGTAGGCGCAGAAGAGGCCTTCGTCGCCGTCCTGCTTGATGAGGAGTTCGGTGGCGACATCGCCAAAGAGGTGAACCATGTGTGCGCCATCAACCAGATTGCCGCCATAGTGGGCGTCTTTTGCGCTCATACGAACGCGTAGCATAGATGTAACTGCCATGTTATCTAGGGTTTTAAAGTTTAAAGGGTTTTAATGTTTAAAAGGTATTGGTACAAAGGCTAAAGGTTATCAGTTATTGGTCATGTTTCTAAGGTATTTAATGTGGTTGTTTATGGCCGCTGAAATTATCTTACATTCATTGAGGAGATGCTGATATTCTTCCTCGCTACAGTAATTTAATTCTTTGCATAAGTAGACCATACTTCGTACCTCAGCACAACTACCCTTTGCAATATAAAGGTATCGGACAAAGGCTTGTGGACTTCCTGCCTCACTCCCTTCGGCAATATTGTTCATGATAGAAACAGCTGCCCGTTGGATTTGTTCTCGGAATCCATAATCATGATTATTTTGCATCAACTCATACACCTGAATGGTCAACTTCTTTGCGAACGACCATGATGATAGCTCTTCAAAATAAGCCATGCTTTTGACCCCGCACCTTTTTAACCTTTAAACCTTTACAACCTTTTTATTTCTTAATAATAAAGTCGACGAAGATGCCGGGGGTTTTGACGTTCTCGGGGGCGATGGTGCCGGTCTTGACAATCTCCTGGGGCTCGACGATCACCACGTCGGCTGCGGTGGCCATCATGGGGCAGAAGTTTTGCGAGGTGCCTTTGTAGACTAGGTTGCCGCTCTCGTCGCAGATGTTGGCTCCGATGATTGCCACGTCGGCGCGGATGGGTTTTTCCAGCAGGTATTCTTTGCCGTCGACGGTCACTTTCTGTTTGCCGTTCTCGACCACGGTGCCAAGGCCGGTGGTGGTGAGCACACCGCCCAGACCTGCGCCGGCAGCACGGATCTGCTCAGCCAGGGTGCCTTGGGGTTGGAGGGTGACATGGAGTTCGCCAGCGTTCATCTGGTCGATGGTGTTGTTGTTGGTTCCGATATGGGTGGCGATGAGGTTCTTCACCTGGTGGTTGGTGATGAGTTTGCCCACGCCCACTTCGGGATAAGCGGTATCGTTGCAGATGATGGTGAGGTCTTTCACCCCTTTTTCAACTAATGCATCAATTAAAGCAATGGGATTGCCTACACCGAGGAATCCTCCAACCATTACGGTCATGCCGTCCTGAATTTTGTCGGCAGCTTCTTTTACAGATACGAATTTGTTCATGATAGCAAATATTTAATTCCAATTATTTATTTCATGTTTTTTAGTGACCAGTGATTGGTGAATAGTGATTAGACAAATGAATGTTGCAGCCAATTTTAATTTTTAATTCTTAATTTTTAATTTCATCGGCGGCAGCCAATTTTTAATTCTTAATTTTTAATTCTTAATTTGTCACGTTTTCACTTTTCAATTTGATAAGTTTTCAATTTATCGTCTGTCTATTAGCATATTCCAATAGAAACTTAACGTCCGTATCCTATTCGTAATCAAATTGCAAATATAAGAATTTTTTCTGACACTGAAAAAAATTTTGTCTATTTTGCAAAATCTGTGTACTTTTGCAACGATTTTTGAGTTATTATAGCGCAGAGATTTATTTATGACCGAAATGAAAAAGTTTGCAATCATATGGGCTCTTGCTGTCGCGATGTGTGGCAGTGTCAAGGCACAGGATTATGTTGTCCCGGTGGAGACTTGGGACTATGAGGAAATTAACGGCAGCAACTATCATGGCTATAACTTCCATGAGAGTTGGGATGTTGATTTCACTATCGAAAACCAGGATGGGCGCTATACCCCTACTGAGGAGGATATCGCCGAGGCGGAACGTCTTATCCAGAAGCGTATCGCCTATGTGAACCGCCACCATATCAACCAAGAGGGCATGTGTCCCGTTATCGACGAGCATATGCGCAGATATGAACGCCAGTATGTCGGATTTACGGACATAACAGGCTGCAATATCGTGTGGGTCAATTTTGTGTGGGATGAGAATGCTGAGGACCGTTTGAAACAGGATATTGTGCTCACCGAGGGTGGCTGCGGTCACTACTGGCATGTCAAGGTGAACCTTTCCACTGGTAAGGTGTATGGTCTAGAGGTGAATTCGGACGGCGACATTAAGTACATACCCCGTAGCAAGAAGCCAGCCCATCGTATCAGCCGTCCGCGCGCTCCGCAGGCTCCAGGCAAGATACGCAAGACGGGTATCCCCCACGACCCCAAAGAGGCACATTTCTAATTGGTGATTAGTGACAAGATATTTAGTGACCAGTGAACTGTGACTGAAAAGTGAAAATTGAAAAGTGAAAATTGAAATTGGCTGCAACATTCATTTGTCTAATCACGATTCACTCTAATCACCAATCACTAGTCATTGGTCACAAAATTTCAATTTTTAATCATCGAAAATGAAAAAGACCCTTATTGCCCTCTTCCTCCTCTCGGCTGTTGCCGTCATGGCACAGAAACCCCGACCCGATGCATTTCCTCCAGTTCCCGACACCCTCTCGCCCAAGGCCATCACTATGGCGACCACCCTTGAAGAAATGGACACGTGGGACAAGTACCCAACTTATGAAGTGTATATGGCGATGATGCAGCGTTTTGTGGACAGTTTTCCCGACCTTTGTCATGTTGACACCATCGGCACGTCGGTGCAGGGTCGTCTCATACTTTCGCTTGCCATCACGGGTTCAGACCTTAACGATATCTACCGCCCCGAATTTTTTTATTCCAGCACTATGCACGGCGACGAGGTGACGGGCTTCTACCTTATGTTGCGCTTATGCGACACCCTGTTGCGCAGTTACGGCACCTCGCAGGAGATCACCAGTCTTCTTGACCGCACACGTATCTGTATCAACCCCCTCTCTAACCCCGACGGCACCTATCGCGGAGGCAACAATACCGTAGCTCGTGCCATGCGCTATAATGCCAACTATGTGGACCTCAACCGCAACTATCCCGACCCCTTTGGCACCGACCCATTGGAACCACTGCAGCCCGAGAACGAGGCAATGATTAACTATGTTTCGCAGCATAGTTTCCGCCTTTCAGCCAACCTCCACGGTGGTTCGGAGGTGATGAATTTTCCGTGGGACAGCTATACCTCTTTTGAGCAACTCAACGAACACAGCGAATGGTGGAAACAGGTCTGCAAGCGCTTTGTTGACACCTGTCGGCTGGTGGACAGCCAACGCTTTCGCGATGTCACAAACAGCGGCTATATCGTCGGTGGCGACTGGTATGTCATCTCCAATGGCCGGCAGGACTATTTCAACTACTACCACAACATGCGCGAGATGACCATGGAGCTTTCCACCTCAAAGACCCTCTCGACCACCCGTCTCGACCACTACTGGCAGTGCCAGTCGCACGCACTGATTAATTACATCAAGGAGATTCACAATCTCGACGACTCTTCCTCTGTCGGTATCGTCGCACCGGTTGTGAATATGCGTGCCTACCCCAATCCTACTACAGGTGCTGTCACCGTAGAAGGGGCTAGAGGAACATACCATTACGACCTCTCCGACCGTCCTGCGGGCGTGTACATCGTCAATGTCGAAGGCAGACCGGTGAAGGTGGTCAAGCACTGATGCCCCGCTACGCCCATATTTCTGTTGCCATTCCTTTGTTGGCAGAGCTTGACAATCTGCCGCTGATGCTTGAACGGTTGCGCCGACAGACCTACCGTCAATTCACACTCTATTGTTGCGTCAACAACCTCGAGGGGGGATATGGCTATGAGGAGAATCAGGCATGCCTAGCACTTTTGCACGAGGTGCGTGACCTGCCGGTAGTGGTCATCGACCGCAGTTCGCGAGGTTGCGGATGGACGGGCAAGAAGAAGGGTGTGGGGTGGGCACGAAAGCTGCTCTTTGAGCGTATTATGGAGGAACACGCCGATGACGAACTGGTGGTAAGCCTTGATGCCGACACCGACTTTGATTCCGACTATCTGAAGGCGGTTGTCGATACCATGAACGCGCATCCCGACCACAACGCCTTTAGCGTACCTTACTACCACCCCCTCAGCCATGACGAGGCTCTCGACCGTCCGATGCTCCGCTACGAATGCTATATGCGTCATTATCTCTTGGGGCTGTTGCGTATTGGGAGTCCATACGCCTTTACTGCATTGGGCAGTGCCATGGTGTTCCCCTTATGGGCATATCGTCGTGTCGGAGGCATCACCCCTTTGCAAGGCGGCGAGGATTTTTACTTGTTGCAAAAGTTTGCCAAGACAGGAAGTATTGTAGGCCAATTTGTCGAGCCCTACCGTGGGCAAGGTATGGTGGTTCGTCCACAAGGGCGCATCTCCTCGCGCGTGCCTTTCGGCACAGGCCCCGCCATAGCCAAAGGCATTGCGGCAATGGAGGAAAGCTATCCTTTCTATTCTCCCGAAGGCTTTGCCGCCGTCAAGGCCACCTACGACCTTTTTCCCGCCCTTTACGACGGCGATGTTGAAACGCCCATGACCTCTTTTCTGTGCCAGCAACTAGCCACCGACGACCTTTGGTCGCCCCTCCGTGCCAACTTCAAGAGCCGCCACCTCTTCGTCCATGCCTGTGCCGAGCGTGTCGACGGCCTCCGCATCCTCCAGTATCTTAAGAACACCCCTGCCTACCGCCTGACCCCTGCCTCCCTCCCCGTCGATTTTCTCCATGACCCTGTCTACCGCCTGGACGAATACCGCCGTAGGCTCTTCGCCGAAGAGATGACGCTCCGCCATGCCCTCACAATCACACTAACTAATCCTCATTAGCTCTATTTTACTTCTATGTTGTTTCTCTCTTTTTTATGTTTCATTTCGTATGAGGAAACCAAGTAAAGGGAAAAGTCGAAAGGAACATGATGAAAAACCAAAATAAAGAGTTGGGTGCCGTCGCCTTTGCCGCGAGGTTAGTGGTAGGCGCAAGTGTGATTGATGCCTTTTTGGTGTGAGATGTGATATGATAAGGTAAGGATACACGGGTGTTCAAGTTTTAATTCTGTGATTACAAATATGATAAATGATGTTTTGCGCCAAGAGTTAAAGCAATATGCCGCTATGTATGAGACTGAGGCGTTCTTGCAAGGTGATCCGTCGTGGTTTATGCACCAGGTGAAGGGTTCGGCCAATCAGGAGGCGACGGCGTTTGTGGCTGCATGCCTCAGTTATGGCAGCCGCAAGCAGTTTATGCCGAAGATTCAATGGCTGGTGGATTGTGCTGATGGCGAGGTGGACGCATGGGTGCGCGAGGGTGGTTTTGAGGCGGTGTTGCCTGCCGAGGGTTGCGGTTGTTTTTATCGGCTCAACACCGTAGGTCAGATGAACGCCTTTCTGCGGGCGTACCGACGTTTATTGTTGGAGCATGGCACGCTAGGGGAGTATGTGAAGATGCGTGCATCGGATGGTCTGTCGGCGGTGGAGGCGATTTGTGGCTATTTCGCGGGCGAGGGGATATGGGGTCTGGTGCCACAGGATGCGCGTTCGGCTTGCAAGCGGGTGTGCATGTTTCTGCGTTGGATGGTGCGGAACGGGTCGCCAGTGGATTTGGGCTTGTGGGCTGACTTTATCGACTGCCGCACCCTTATTATGCCGTTGGATACGCACGTGCTCGCCGAATCGCAAAGGTTAGGCTTGCTCAAATGTGGCTCCGCCACCATGTCCACCGCCCGTCGCCTCACACAGTCAATGTTCGAAGTCTTCCCCGACGACCCTCTGAAAGGCGATTTCGCCCTCTTCGGCTACGGGGTGAGCCATGCGAAGTAGAGTGTTATTGGTTTACAAAATCCATTATCTTCTTTGCAAGGGCATCACGCTCGGCATCGGTCATGCAGAGGCCGAAACGGTAGCGTCGCGAGTTGGAATAGACGACACGCAGGGTTTCGGGCAGGCGACTCCACAGCCATAGGGTACGGCCGTCGTAGGTATCTATGCGCTGTATGGCGGAGAGAGGTATCTCTTTCTTGCGGTGGAAGATGCAGCCGTGGCACTTAATTACCAGTGTTTCGTGTTGCACCGAGATGGTCTCGGTGGTGCGGTTCCAGCGCAGATATTTGTTCAGATATACCAATCCGCCATACACTGAAAAAAGCACGCAGGCGATGAGTAGAAGCACAAGCCATGCGATTTCTGATGGTAAGACTCTCCACCAGAGCCAGGCTCCGTATAAGATAAGCGCACCCGACAGAAAAAGGACAACACAGCGACCGATATCATTCTCGTTGTTGTGGTTAGGGTCTTTATGCGTTATGTTCGTTGCCAGGACTTCCATACCGACTATAGATTGTTCTTCTGCTTGATGTCTTGCAGGAATTCGGGTAGCCCTTCGGGGCAGGAGGCGAGGGGCAGGACAGCACCGACCCTTGGCGAACGCATCAGGTAGATGTTGGTCTTGGTGAAATGGATGGCTGTGAGCTGATTGTAGGCGATGTTGGCATTTGCGTTGGAAGTCGATTGCTCGTAGTGGTCGTCGAAGAAAAGGATGGTCTGCTCAGAGCCTTCTTTCACTACGTATTGGCGGTAGTATCTCTTGGCAGTGCGGTCAACGCCGAATGTGAACAGCCATACGCAGATGAGCATGCCTGCCAAAAAACCTACGGCTCTGGGTACATTGGTGCCTTTCACTAAGTCGTTGATGGCAAATGCCAGTATAAGCAAACCGCATGCAATGATGATGGTCGTGTTCTTTTTGTTGCTGTGGGCGACAAAGCGGCTGAACCGCACAAATTCTTCTTCGGTGAGATTGGTTTTAATACTGTAATTGGGTGTCATGATGCTTTGGTTTATCGGATGGTGAGAGTCAATTTGTAGTATACAGGCGTGCCGTGTGGGGCAAGATTTGTGGGTCTGTAGCCTCCAACCCAGCCCCATTCGCTGTTGTTGCCGGTAGAGGCGGCTTTTAGCAGTAGTTCGTTGTTACTTATCCAGCAGAAATTGAAATCGTAGCAGTCTTCGAACCAGCGATAATCCTTGTAGTGGCAGAGTGGAATCATGTGATGCGTTTGTTCGTCGTATCGGTAGAACCAAAGTGAGCCGTGGTAGTCGCAGTCGTGTCCCTCCTGTCCGACGAATATGCGGTTTGTCCCATAGGTGCGGGTTTCGGACTGCATAAAGGTGGAGTCGATGATGCCGTCCTCGGTCATCATGAACGACTCGTTGGTCAGCGGAGCCAACATGACATATTCGTATTGCTTTGTTTCGGAGTAGTGGTATATGGGAATAATGTAGTAGTCCCGTTCTTCTTCCTGCAGATTGTCCTCTTCTTCCCACCAGAGCCCTCTCACTTTTTCGTATCGCACTGTGTTCTCCATCCCCTTCTTGTACAATTCTGCATAAAGAGGAGAGTTGGTGTCAATGGACACAGGCTGGAGAGTGTATTTGTCGGTGAGCAGCCGCTCATACTCCTTTTGGGTGATTTCCTCGGGGACGATGACGATGTGGTTGTCGGCAGAGAAGGTGGAGTAGCCGTTGATAGAGTCAACCTTGAAGTTCTCATCATTGGCTGCAATGTACTCTTGGACATTGGCAAAATCGATTGCAGTGAGATGTTGTGCCCCACTATTGCAGGCGGTCATCAGCCCGATACCGCACAGCACTGCGAGGAGATGATTTGCTTTCTTCATATTCTATATGTTTAAAGGGTTATACTTCGTTGGGTTGCCGGGTATCCTGACGATTTCCTTGTTGCGCAACAGCATCGATCTGCAAAAGACTGAGATGTTCATTGTGGTTCATCTGGTTATACAATTAGTCAATTCCCCTAGAAGGGCAAGGTCAGTGAGTGCGGGAGATACACTATCTTGAACGACACGACCATCAGCATTGCGCTGGCGACGAAGTAGGCTATCAGTAGCCAGCGGTTCCTTTTGCGCGCTTTCGGGGGCTCGTCTTTCCACCGTGCCTCGCAGTCGTCGTACAATTTCTCTTTGTTAAGGATGAAGACGTTGAAAACGGCGATTGCCACCACGATAATCCATAGCAGGTTGGCCGACAGCTGGTGGCCGAGAAGCAGGACGGGCAGGATCAGCAGTGTGCTGAGGTTGGAGATTTGGAGCAGCGATACGATGCCCATCGAGGATGTCAGATGGGTTGGGTCCACTTTCTGTGTCAGCGGGTCGTAGGACAATGAGTAATGCACGGGATGGTCCCAGAACCGCGTGATTCTATAGAAACAGTATTTGTATAGTTTCAGCATCTTATGCGTATTCTTTTATAATCCGTCAGTCTATTGTATCCTTTTCTTAGGGTGTGGCGCGGCGGCGTTGTCTGCTTTCGGTTTGATTTTTGCATGGGGCTTCACGTAGAAGCGTGGGGCAATCTGGCGGGCTGTCAGGTCGACGGTGACGGAGTCGTTGAAGTCGGTGCCGTAGCGTTTGGCCAGCGTTTCCGGCGACTGGTCGTATTTGTAGATATGCTCAGGTTGGTCGTCGATGGTGACAACAAGGTACGACGGGCTCTTTGGTTTGATTCCGCCGGTGCTGTGAATATAGTACGATTCGACCTCGAGGTCGTTCCATTCGCGCTCGCTGCCGATTGCCTTGCCGGTGTAGACGGTGACAATGAGAGCGGCATACGCAATCACCACAAAGCTGAAGAAGTACTTGCCGACGGTCTGGAACCGGCCCTTGTAGGCATAGAGGAATATTCCGAGCATGAGGCAGATGTCGCCCGCAAGCGCCACATACGTGAACCACGGCAAGGTGACGATGTACTGCCGCGTCGTGAAAACCATCGCCACCAGCATCGCCA
>JAEEGK010021777.1_pt1 | contig 13523 bp, 16 predicted proteins | sample 8958771 | NCBI WGS metagenome assembly JAEEGK01 (sample SAMN16246547, study PRJNA631951) | gut metagenome | biome: gut microbiome; feature: rumen; material: SC-attached | host: Bos | place: Iran: Karaj | collected 2018-10 | reverse complement strand
CCCAATCCCCAATCCCCAATCCCCAATCCCCAATCCCCAATCCCCAATACGGAATTATTATTTATGAATAAAAAAACTTATTTAAAGGTTTGAGATAAAACAAAGAGTAAAAAATAATTTTTTATTTTTTAAATATTTTTTTTAATTTTTTTATCCTAATTAATGGATTCTGATAATAAATCTAAAGAAGAAGAAGAATCAGAATTTGATGATGAAGAAAAAGAACAAAAAGATGAATCAAGTAATAATAATGAAGAATTGGAAGAAAAAAATAAAATAAATAATAAAAAAAAAACAAATGGTATTTTCATTAGTGGAATACCATATTCAACAACTGAAGAAGAATTAAAAAATTTATTTTCCAAATATGGAACAATTATTGAATTAAAATTACCTAAATATCAAGATAGTGGAAGGAATAGAGGTTATTGTCATATATATTATGATTCAAAAAAAAGTGCAATTAAAGCAATACAATTAAATAATTATACAATTGGAAAAAGATATATTACAGTTGAAATGGCTAAAATGAATAGAGAAGAATTAAATGATGAAATTAAAATAAAAAAATATAATAAAATTAATCAAAGTAAAGTCCCTATTAATTGTGTTACTGCTTTTATAAAGAATTTACCTTATGAAATTACTGAAAAAGAAGTTGGAGATAAATTTCGTTCTTGTGGTAAAATAAAAAGCATAAGATTTGTTTATAATTCTAAAAATAAGAAATTTAAAGGTTTTTGTTTTATTGATTTTTTAGAACATAAAAGTTTACTTAAAGCACTTGAATTAAATGGAAAAAATTTTAATGGGAGAATATTAAAAGTAGATTTTGAAGAAGGAAAACCTAAAAAAGGTTATAAATATGATAATGAACATATAGAACCAAAATATAATAGAGAATATATGGTAATGTTAAATAAAAAAAGAAAGAATAAATAACAGAATAATTAAATAAATTAATAATTAAACTTTTTTTAAATTTATCAAAAACCTATAAAATAAATATATTATAAATATTTGGAATAAAATATTATTAAAAATGTCAGAAAAAAATTTAATAAACCAAGAAAAAAACCCCAATATGAATTTTTTAAAAAAACCTCCAAATAAAGATTTAAACGAGCAACCAGGGATTATAGAAGTATTTGCAGATAATTTTATCCAAGAAATAAAAAATATTAGTTCTCTTTTAGAAGAATATAATTATATAGGAATGGACACTGAATTTCCAGGAACAGTTTTTTGTATAAATAATTTTACTCAAGATTTTTATTATAAAACTTTAAAATTAAATGTAGACTCATTAAAATTAATTCAACTAGGAATTACATTAACAAATTCAAAAGGTGAATACCCTAAAAATTTTCCTTATCATACATGGCAATTTAATTTAGAATTTGATATAAAAAATGATAAATTTGCTCAAAATTCATTAAATTTATTAATAAATAGTGGAATTAATTTTAACAAATTAAAAAAGAATGGAATTAAACATAAAGATTTTGCAGAATATTTAATGATCAGTGGCTTAGTATTAAATCCAGATGTACATTGGATTTGTTTTCATGGTTCTTATGATTTTGGATATTTACTTCATTTATTAATTAATTCTCCTTTACCTGAAAATGAAAATGACTTTACAAATGAATTAATGATTTATTTTCCAAATCATTATGATATTAGAATCTTAGTTCAAGGAAATGAAGAATTACAAGGAGGATTAAATAAATTAGCACAATATTTAGAAGTATTAAGAGAAGGAAAAACACATCAAGCTGGAAGTGATTCTGTTGTTACTATTGATGTTTTCTTTAAATTATTAAAAAATGGTAATGTAGATCAAGAAAAATTAAAATCTGTTAAAAATATTTTATTTGGATTGGGACTTGGAAAAGATGATGAAGAAACTATTACATATACTAATTTTGGAAATGGAATACAATATATTAATCCTAATCAAAATAATATAATGTATATTCCTCAATTGAATCCTATGAATTATTATCAATATCAAGGAAATCCTATTTTAATGATGAATAATGTTATTAATAATAATCGAGATAAGAAAAATACTACTAATGGTAATATTAAAAATATGAATAAAGTTTCCAGCTAAAAATCTTTGTTCTATTTATCGAATTTATGTTTTATTATAAATGATATAATAAAATATAAAATAGATTAATGGAATAAATATATATCAATTATTTATATAAACAAATTCTCTGTCATAAAATTAATTATATAATTTTAATTATTATAATATTAAATAAATAGAAAATAGTTACTTGTGTAATTATGTTTATTTTTTATAGATTATTTCAAAAATAAAAATAAATAAAATTATTCTTTTAGATTTTCATCATTATTTTTACTATTCATTTCATTTTCATTTGTTTTTTCTTTATTTTCTAATTCTAAAGTTAAATCTTCAGTAGAATTTTCTAAATCAAATTGTTTATCAGAATCAATGGCTTCATCTAATAATGTAGAATTAGGTTCTAATTTCAATTTTAATATTTCATCAAAAATCCAAAATTGAATAGAATTAAATATAACAGGAAAGACAACCATAACCATAATTAACTCTAAGTTTTCATTTATCATAAATATAAATAGAATAAAATAACCAACTTTTATAAAAACAGATTCAAAAACTAGATTTAATCCAAGCATAATAACTTTATTAATTATAATAATTATTTCCCAAACAATTAATTGAGAAAAATACATCATCATTTTTAATTTATATCTTGGTTTTCCTTTTTTATATTTTACTTCAAAATAAAATCCACTTTTCAAAAAAGATATATTTTTTTTCTCTACTATGTAATTAACTAATTTCATTAATCCATAACATATTAAAATTCCGATTGAAGTATCTAAAAAAAAATTTATAAAATACCAAAGACATTCATCTTTTATTTTTTCTTCTTTTCCATAAACAGTTGCTAATAATGAAATTAATAAATTTAAAATATGTTGAGTGATTGCTGAACAAATTTGTTTTGAAATATCAAAAAACCAAATTTTCCAAGGACGAGGTGGTTTTTCTTTAAATCTTTTATCTATTTTAATTATAGTAAAATTTTACAAACCAAAATTGAAAAAGAACCTAATGCTAAAAATGCTTGTACAATATAAGAAAATGTTCCTAATAATTTACACTCATTCTCTAATTTTCTTAAAGGCATTTTTTAAATTTTAGAATTTAATAATATTCAAATAATAAATAAATTTAAAATATTGTTTAATAATGATTTTTAAATAATTAATAATTAATTGTTTATTTCATATATGAATAAAGTATCTAATATTTCACCATTATTAACAATATCAGAATTAATTACAAGTATATGTGAAGAAAGTACATCAGATAAAGATAATAATCCAAGTATAATAAATAAAATATTAAATTTTCAGAAATTGTAAATTCTTTTATAAGTAAAAAAATCCCTCCAATTTCAATTAAAAATTATTTTGAACGTATAGCTAAATATTCAAAAATTGAAGATTCAACATTAGTTTTGATTTTAATATATATTGATAGAATATGTGATATAAACCAAATTTGTTTAAATTATTATAATGTTCATAAGTAATTGAATTTTTATAATTTTTAGATTAATTCTTGCTTCAGCATTAGTATCAATTAAATATAATGAAGATCATTTTTTTTCAAATTCATTTTATGCTAAAGTTGGGGGAGTTACTAAAAAAGAAATTGATAAATTGGAATATGAATTTCTATCTTTAATTGATTTCTCTTTATATGTAGATGATATAATATTTAATAAATATAATAATTATTTAATAGAAGCTCCTGAAGAAATAGAAAATAATAATGATTTGTGAAATTGAATTTTATTTTTATGAAAATTAGAATTAATTAAAATAGTATATTTACATTTTATTTATTTATTTTTATTAATTTTTAAATATGAAATAGTTTTTTCACTATTACTTTTATTAAATATTTTAGTTAAAATTTTACTCATTTCCAAAGAATTATTATTAATATAGAAATTTAATTTATTTTCAAGGGAATTATATAATTTATTTCTAATTTTATTATCATTTTCATATAAATTTAAATACTTTTGGATGTTAAATATACTTTTTTGTTTTTTTTCTTTTATAAATGAATATGAAGAAGATTTCTTTTGATTTATTTGATTATTTTTTTTTTTATAAATTTTCTTTGAATGGTTTCTAGATAAACTATTGTTTAAACAATTTTTTAAAAAAAATTCTTTATCAAAAACACCTTTCCTATAATTTGGAATTCTTAAATTTTTTGCTAATCTTTCTTCATACCCATTAGTATATTTTAAATTATTTGATGGGTTTAAACAATTTTTTGAAATTTTTATTTTACTATTGTTATTTATTAATATATGAGGATTATTTTTTGGATTATATATTATAGTTTTATTCATTGTAGGACTATGTAAAATTTTATGATTGATTATTTTTATAAATTTGTTTCTAATTGAGTCACTCTTATTTGAATATGAATTCAGAGAAAAAATTCTATCTTGAAATATTTTTTCTTTTTTTTGAGTTATTCTACTTAATATATTATAAAACATTTCATTTTGCATTAAATTGAATTTTTCTTCTGGAATTCTATACAATATTGAACCATCAATATCACATATAATAGTGAAAAAATAAGTTTTTGATTTTTTATAAAATTCCAAATCTCCAATATAATTACCTTCACTTAAGTTAACAATCTTATATAAATTTTCTTTATTATATGTATCTAATAATTCATATCTCCTGACACTACTAAAACTTTCATGAGGACATTTTGCAATTGCATCCATTGCATCAAAATTTAATTCTTTTACTATATTATTAACAAAACTGTAATTTACTTGAAATGAGCCTTTTCTTATAATATAAAAATTACTCATTTTTTCTCCTTGTTTTGTAATAACATCACCTTTTTTATAAATTATTTTTTCAAGACTAAAAAATACTTTTTCCCAATTAAAATATTGTTTAAATAAATCTAAGTTACAAAAATATTCTTTTTCACCTATTAAATCTAAACTTTTATATCTATTATATATAGATTTATATTCTTCATATGAAATTTCTCCAATTGTGGAATTCAAAGAATTTATTATTTTATCATAATTTATTGTTGAAATTGAATCACCTTTATATAATATTTCAGGTTTTATTTGATTTTTTTTATAAGCATTTATTTCACCTGAAAGAATTATTAAAATATTATTTTCAAATAAATCTTTGAAATATATTGTTTCTTTATTATTCAAAGTTTTAATTTTTAAAGATTTTATTATATTAATATTGACTTCATCTCCATAAGTGAAAAAATCTTTGCGAATATTTCTAAAAAATTTTAAAGAAATATATTGGTTTAATGCTAAACTGGAAAAACTAGGTAAAATATTTCCAAAGTTTCTTTTATTTATATTTTGATTTGATTTATTTTTTAAAAGTTTCCTAAATATATTTAATTTAGATTTAGGTGTTATATTTTGACTTTCAGTTTTTTTGTTTTTATCAATCTCTTGTATTTTCCAAGGTAAATTAATATTTAATATTTTATTTTCAAATTGTATTTTATCATTTTTTCCAATTATTGATGGAGTTAAACATGAAGAAAAAATTTTATCATTTTTCATATAAATTTTTATTCTTTTAAAAATAATTAATTTTTTTGGATAATATAATTAAAAAGAAAAGAATATATATAAGTAATCTTCCTTATTTTTTTTGAGGAACTCTTTTACCTTTCATAAATTCTTGATTTTGATTATTTTTATTTTTATTAATTTTATCTTGATTCATATTATTGTTTTTAGCATTATCGAATATCTTCAACTCATTATCAATTCTAGTTTCTTTAAATTTAACCCAAAAAGTTTGATCCACAGGAATGTCGTTTTCGTAATTATTATTCTTTTTTTTAACATTCATAAATAAAGCATTATAAGTTTCAATCCATCTATCATTAGTACTTTTACCAGAAGAATGAATAACTCTTGGTTCACCTATTTCTTCTAAAGAATCATTATAAAATTGAGTATATAAAGCATATAATTCATTTTTTTGAGAATATTTATATATATTCTCAATTTGACTTTGATTAAAAGCATAATAGGATACTGTTGATTGTAATATATTTTTATATTTTTCATTATTTGAAGAATAAAATATTAAATTCATCCCGTTTATAACACATTGATATCTTAATGTTAAACCTATCCATTTTAATTTTTCTTCTTCTATTTTTTCTAAAATATCATATTTATTTCCTATTACATATATATTTATTGGAATTAAATTTACAGAAGAATCTTTCTTTATTTTTGTGTACTGTGAATTTTTAGAATTTATCACTTCATCTAAATATTCTTTTTCAATTACTGAGGATAATATTTTTCTTAATTTTTCATTATAAATAATTAAAGTATTTAATGCATTTTCAGGGGTTTGAAAATCTAATATTAAGAAAATTAAAGTGTTATTTAAATTTTTATTATTCACTAACGTTGATATTCTGGATAAATTTTCAATTCCACCTCCAATTTCATATATGTTTATTATTTTTTTCTTTGATTTTTGTAATCTCATAAATCCATAATTAATTCCACAAGTATGAGTATAATCAGATAAATGTGCTTCTCCCGTTGTTAATAGATTAAATATTGTGGTTTTTCCACTTTTTTTAGGTCCAATTATAATTAAATTTTTGGAATTTTCTTCAGAAGAATTTTCTCCTGTTACAAGCATAAATTTTCCTTGCTCTAAAATATTAAATTTGGATTTTTTTGGGTTTACTTCATCTTTTGTTTCATTTTCTAATTTTTTATTTTCTATATCTAATTCTTGATCTCCTTGTGGAATTTGGTTAGAAGACATTTATAAAAATTATATATTAATTAAATTCTAACCTTTAATTATTGCTAAAAATATATAAAATTAAAAAAATTGAAATATAAATAAAATAAATGGAAGATTATAATGTAGAACTTGACCAATTTATTGAAAAATTACAGCAATGTGAATATATTCAAGATGATAGAAGTGTAAAAAAATTATGTGAAAAAGCAAAAGAAATCTTATCAAAAGAAGAAAATGTAATATATTTAAATGCACCAATAACTGTAAAAAATTTAAATAAAAAAATATATAACATTTTAAAATTAGGTATGTGGAGATATTCATGGTCAATTTTATGATTTAATAGAATTATTTAAACATGGAGGAGAAGTTACTCAAACAAATTATTTATTTCTTGGAGATTTTGTTGATAGAGGATATAATAGTGTAGAAACATTTTTATTATTATTATGTTTAAAAGTAAGATATCCACAAAGAGTAGCATTATTAAGAGGAAATCATGAATCAAGACAAATAACACAAGTGTATGGTTTTTATGATGAATGTTTAAGAAAATATGGTTCAAGTAATGTTTGGAAATATTGTACAGATGTTTTTGATATGTTAACTTTAGCAGCTGTAATCAATAATAAAGTTTTTTGTGTTCATGGTGGATTATCACCTCAAATAACAACAATTGCTGATGTAACATATAATATTATTTAATTTTATTTAGATTAAAAATATAAATAGATTCCAAGAAATTCCTCATTGTGGTCCAATGTGTGATTTTCTTTGGAGTGATCCAGAAGATATTGATGATTGGGAAACTAATCCTAGAGGTGCAGGTGTTATATTTGGTATAAAAGTTGTAGATAAATTTTTAAAAACTAATAATTTTGATTTAATTGTAAGAGCACATCAATTAATTATGGAAGGATATAAAATACATTTTGATAAGAAATTAATTACAATTTGGAGTGCACCAAATTATTGTTATAGATGTAATAATATTGCTGCTATATTACAATTAGATGAAAATTTAGAAACTAGTTATATTACTTTTAGTGCTGCTCCTGAAGATTATAAACCTGCTCCTGAAAAAAAACCTCTTCCTGAATATTTCTTATAATTTTTTTTCAAGTTTTTTATTATGAAAATGTATTATTCATTAAATGAAATATTTTATTTTTTATAAAAATATTTTATTAAAAATATTCAATTTTTTATTTTTCTGTTGTTGGAATAAAATTATTTTGGAATTCTTCTTCGAATTTATTTTTGAATTCATTTTCTTCGAACGTTTTATTTTTTATATCATTTGTTTCTGAATTTTTGTTTTTTATATTTTGAGACATTGAATAATTTAGTTTTTTATTATTTTGCTTTAAAATTTTTTCTTTTAATTGTAAATTTAAATTTTCTATTATTTTATCTTTCTCTCTTAATTCATTCATTACATTAATTAAATTATCTTTTAAACCTTCTTCATTATTTTGATTAAGAGAAATTTCATTATTCTTATTTTTTATATTATCTTGAATCATAAATTGATTGTTTTCATTATTAGCATTATCATTTCTTATTTTTTCAACAATATTTTCTAAATCTTCAACTCGCTGATTTAAATCAATAATTGATTTACTTTCATCTTTATTATTTTCAAATTCTTCTTCTTCTTCTTCTTCATTTTTTAAATTATTAGATTGATAATATTGTAAATCCATTTCTAATTTATTATTTTTAGCTATTAACCTAGAATTTTCTTCCATAAGTTTTTTATTTTGATCCATAAAGTCATTAATTTGTGAAACTAAATATTTTGCAGCTTCTTCTTTATTATCTTGATTAAATATTTCAGGAATATGAGATAATGCTTCATTTAATTTATTATTATAATCTGATATTACATTATTAAAATTATCAATTTGTAAATTTATTTGTTTTTCAAATTTTCTATAATCAAATTTATTATCACTTTTGTCAATGTCTTTTAATTGCTTTTTTAAAGTATTTATTTTTTCTTTTAATTTTTTATTTTCTTTTGAATAATTTTCTAATAATAAATCTAATTTTTGATTAATCATATCATTATCTTGAAAAGATTGAATTTGTTGAAAATTATTATTATTATTATTGGATTTTTCTTTTTGAATTTGATTTTTATAATAATTAATTTCATTTTGAAGAATTATAATAAGAGAATCTTTTTCAGAAATAATTTTATTTACATCTTTATTTTTTTCTGTTAATAATTTTGCATCAGCTAATTCAATATTTAATATATCAACTTTCTTTTGTAAATCTGAAGCATATACCATTAATGTATTATGCTTAGAATTTAATTTTGAATATTCTTCACTTAATTGTTCAAATAATTCATTTAATTTTTTAAATTCATTTTTTTTTAATTCAATTTGTATTTTTAACTCTTCATTTTTTTTTGATAAATCTTCTTTCTCAGAAATTAAAGATTCATTCTTTTTTGATAATTCATCATTTTTATATTTTAATGTATCATTTATATTATTGTTTCTGTTATTATTTTCATTATAAAATTGAGGGGAATCATTTCTTATAGGAATAATATTATTATAATTATTACCTCCATTATTAAAATTATTATTATTTAAAAAACCATTATTTTCATTAATAAAAGGATTTTTATTCATAAAATGATTCATTCTTGGCTTGTGAAATTCTCTTTCATCTATTAAACTAATTTTTTCATCTCTAATTGTTGAATTTTGATTATTTTGAAAATAATTATAACCTTTCATTATAGATTTATAAATTTTTAATTTTTTATTATTTTAAATATTTAAAGAAATTTATATTTAAGTCAAATTAATTTGATATTAAACTATTATAGTATACAATAATTCATTATATTATTTAAAAAAATTAATATTTGAAAAAAAACTTCAAAATAATATTCAGTATATATACTTAAAAAACGATTCAAATTATATTTTTAATTATTTAATTAAATTAATGAGATAAATAATCCATTAATTTAAAAACTAAAATGAGAAGATTTATTTTTTTTCTGTAAAATAACTGACATTAATTTGATTTATATCAATAATAGAAATTTTCATATTATTTGAACTTTGAATACTTGGAATAATTTTATAAAAAGATTAATAATTTTACTTTAGTTCTATATAAAAAAAAAAAAAGTACATTAAGATAAAATTTATTGGTTTCGAAGTCTTTTCTCTAAAATTATTTTTATATTTTTTATATATATTCTAAAGAAAAAACATTTTATGATTAAATTATTTCTTATATTTCTAAAAATATTGATTTTTAGTTTATTTTTTTTCTTTAATTAAAAATATTAATCATAAATTATGACTTTATTTGAATTTGTTTCTTTATTCTTTTAAAGTAGAAAAATAATTATTTAAAAATAATATAAAATTTATAAATAAAAATCATTTTTTATTTATTCAATTGGATTGATCATTACTTGTATTTTTGACATATTATCAATATTATTATAACATAATAAATTATCATCAATTAATTCTTGTCCTTTAAAAAGAAATCTAATTTTAAATTTTTGTGTGTCAACATTAATATTATTAGCAAATAATGTTTTAATATCTTTAACTTTCATTTTATTAGTAACATCTAACTCTACATTAATATTCTTATCTAAATAAAAACATATAATATGAATTTTTTTTTCTTGTATATTTTTAAAGTTATTTTTTAATGTTTCATAATCTCTCTCATATAAAGGATCACAAATACAATAATTAGGAACTCTAAAAATATATTCAGGAATATTTAATAAAAATACTTTCCTTAAATTATTTTCACATCCCATTTCTGCAGCTTCTAATAATAAAACAGCAGTATCTGAATCAGTTTCACAACATTCTCTAATTATTTTCCATATTGTTTTATTTGATATTCTACTTTTCCAAAAATTTTCTCTTAATTCATTTAATTTATCATAAGGTAAATCACATTTGTAAGATGGAATCTGCTTTATTCCAATTCCTATTGTTTTACCATCTATTTTTTTAATATTTTTATTAATATACTTGTATTTTCATCCATATCTGGAAAATGCTTTATGTCAAATTCATATTGACTTTTTGGATCTAATTTAATATATGATTTTATTTTTTTTGAATTTGATTCTTCCTTAATATTTGTGGAGGAACATCCCATTAAATTTATTTTTTATTTAATTTCTTTTTTTAATTTTTTATTTGTTTATTCTTTTCTATTTTTAATATTTTTTAAAAATTTTTGTTTTTTATAATATTAAAAAAATTAGAATTTTTTTAAAATTAAATTTATCTATTTCTTTTTTTACATAAGACTTTTTCTCCAAAATTATCATCAAAATTTTCACTTGTATTAGTGGTTACATTTCCTACACTATTTTTATCATTTTCAAAAACTGAATCATCTAATTTATAATTATTCATGATTAATATCATTTTTTCAGGATCACTTCTATATTTCTCTTGAATATTAGAGACTATTTCTTTAATTTTTAAAATCCAATTATGATTAATAGCATCAACAATAGAAAATCTTTTCTTAATTTTTTTGGCAAGTAAACCTTGAAGAAAATCTTTACAGCATTTAGTAATTTCATTGCCTTTATAACTAGGTTCTTCTTTATATAATTGCCGAGAATATTCAGCAGCATTCATCGAATTCTAAAAAATATAATTAAATTAATTTTACTTTATATTGAAATGGATGTGAATTAAATAAGAAAAAGTACATTACAATTCCTAATGAAAAAACATCTGCTTTAAAACTAGATTGATATGTTAATTCAGTTTTTTTTGTAACACATTCAGGAGCTAAATAAGGTAAAGTTCCACTTCTTGAAGTAGTATATTTTGAATTTTCATCTATTATTTTTGATAATGAAAAATCCCCTAATTTTGCATCAAAATTTGAAGTTAACATTATATTATCAGGTTTAATATCTCTATGTATTATATTGTTCATTTTTAAATAATATAGTGCTTCTAATAATTGTATCATAAAATGACCACATAATAATTCTGATAAAATGTTTTGTCCTTTTTTATTTCTGAAATTTTTAATGAAATTTTTTAAATCCCCATTATTTAAATATTCCATTAATAACATTACATATTCATTTAATTCATAAGATGAATATAAATTTACTATTTTAGGATGATTTAACATTATATTTATTTCAATTTCATTTCTAATTAATTCTCTATTTTTACTTTCTGGTTTTTTTTTAAATTTTTTATTTCTTAAATTAATCTATAATTTGTTATTTAATTATTTTTACAACTTTTAAAGCATAATATTTATTTTCTGATTCTCTATATACAAGTTTGACTATACTAAAACCTCCTGAACCAATATTATTTAATATTTTGGAATTTGTCATTTTATTCACTTCTTCTATTTTATCACTTGAAATATCATATTCTATTTTTTCCTCTGGAATATTTTTTGATTTTAAATCATATGAAAGTTTTAATTCATTCATTAATTAATATTTTTTAGTTTTATATATATTATTTATTTATAACTTTTTAAATTTTTAATTTTTGAAAGAATTTAATTTAAATTTTCTCTTGACATGTTTGTTAATATTGAATAAAGACATAAATTATCTGTTAAATTGGATTAAATTATTCTTGAATAAATTTTTCAACAAATAAAATTTAAAAATTTGAAATTTTAATTACTTAAAATATATTTTCAATAATTAATAAATAAATAAAATGTGAAAAAATTTAATTTAATATGTCAAAAGAAATTCCCCTTTTAAAATCAAAAGTTGAATAATTCTTTTATCAATATATTTTCCTAAAAAGTTTTCCTTATATTATTTTATTATATTCATAAACACAATTATTGAAAAATTTTTATAAACTAAAAATACAAAATTTTTTAAATTTAGAGATAAAGCATAATTTAAAGTTAACAAAGATTTAATCACTTCACTTATACAAAATCAAGAAATTTTAATTCCTATTGATGATATACAAGAAGTAATAAAATATAAAAATATTATGAATAAATCATTTAAAAAAAATAAGTAAATTATTATAGTTTTTTGTCTTCTAAAAATAGAAATTTTATTAGTTTAATTAATTTTTTTAAATTAATTCATTAAATAAATTATAATTTGATAATATTTTGAAAAACAAAAATTAACAAAAGAATGTTTGATATCTTTAAAAATTAATTTATTCACATTCTAATTTAAATATCGATAAATTTAAAAGTAATGATATTATTCATAATTATTAATTATATTAATAAAATAAAATCATGAAATTATATAAATTTACAAAATTTTCATTGTTCAAAAAAATTGAAAAAAAATGAAGTTGAATTTAGAGTAATAAAAATTAATTAGAAAATAAATTCCATATATTAATTTAGAATCAAATTATGTAATGATTATTAACAGTATGATGTTCATTCTATTGGAAATTAAATAATTTAAAAGAATAATATAGAGATATAATTCGGGTTTCGCGAAATTAAAAATTCTAAAATTATTATATCTTGTTGATTAAACAAGTAGAATATAACATATATAATTACTTCAAATGCTTAAAAATTAATCATTATATTTTATTTATATTCTTTTATTACTTTTAATAAATAAAAAAATAAATGGT
>JAEEGK010021776.1_pt1 | contig 13524 bp, 13 predicted proteins | sample 8958771 | NCBI WGS metagenome assembly JAEEGK01 (sample SAMN16246547, study PRJNA631951) | gut metagenome | biome: gut microbiome; feature: rumen; material: SC-attached | host: Bos | place: Iran: Karaj | collected 2018-10 | reverse complement strand
GAGAATGTCGCTGTGATACGTGATTTTCCTAATGTCTTAAAAATTATAATAAAATCTAAAAAAATAATTGCGTATAAAAGTGTAGATGGTGAATATTACCCAATAAATGACAAGGGTGATGTTTTAAATATACCTGTGGATTATGATGGTGGACTTTTGGTTTTTGGTGATTTTGCTGAGGAAAAGTTATTGGATATTTTATCTTTTTTAAAGGGATATCCTGATATACTAAATAAAATTGTGGGTATGCAATTTGTAAATGGATTAAGGTGGAATTTGCATTTATATTCTTTGGATGAAAATGGACTTTTGATAAAGCTTGATAATTCTTATGAGGATGGAATTGTAAAACTTGCTGAATTTGATTTATTAGATGGGCTTTTAAGTAAAAATATTTCAGAGATTGATTTGCGAGATTTGGATAAAATACTTGTAAAGCAAAGGGGTGGCTATGGCGCTTGATAAAAAAAATTTGATTGGTTTTATTGATGTCGCATCAGACAAAATACGTGTGATGATTATGTCTGTTGATAGAAGTTTTAAATTTATCTTAGAAGGAAAGGGCGAATCAGAATCTGTCGGATATAAAGGTGGAAGAGTTATTAATTTTGATGAGTTTTCTAGATCTATTAATCAAGCATTAGAGATGGCAGAAAAACAAGTTGGAGAAAATATTTCTGATGTTGTGATTTCTGTTTCTGATTTAAAATATAAATCATATTTTTTGCCATCAAAGATAGATTTTTCTTTTGAAAGAAAAATTACGGAAAAAGAAATTAAACAATGTTTTTCTTTTATTCCTTTACAACAAAATATTGATTTGGATAAGGAGGTATTAATACATATTATTCCTGTCGAATTTGTTATAGATGAAAATAAAATTATTGATAATCCGGTTGGAAATTTTGCAAAAAACTTGTTAATAAAATATCATGTAATTACTGGTGATGCTTTGATATATTCAGAATTGATTTCTGTATTTAATAATTTGAATTTAAATGTAAAAAAGGTTGTCGCAAATGCTTATGCTTCGGCATTATCTGTGCTTGTTGATGATGATAAAAAGATTGGAAGTCTAATTCTTGATATCGGAAAATCTTCGATGTCTGCAATGATTTTTTCTGATAATAAAATTGTTTATAATGCTTCTTTTCCATTAGGGGGTGATGCGATTACAAATTCGCTTTCAAAACAAATAAATGTTCGTATTTCCGAAGCAGAAAGACTTAAATTAAAGTATGGAGCAAAGGCTCCGTTAGCATTAGATTTTTCTGATTATATAAATTTGTTTATGATTGGAGAAAATGGTGAAGATGATGCAAAGGAAGTTTTAAAATCTGATTTTTTAACTGTTTCAAATAATATAACAAAGGGTATATTTTCTATACTTAAAAAATGTCTTGAGGAAAAAGAGGTTTTGCATTTTGTAAACAGAATTGTTCTTACCGGTGGTGGATCAAAACTTTTGGGACTTGATGATATTATATCGGAGATTTTTTCTTGTCCGGTAAGGATGGCAAAACCTATAAAACAAGAAGAACTTTGTGACAATTTGAATGATGCTGTTTATTCTACACTTGTTGGACTTTTTGTTTATTATAAAACAAAAGATGTGGGTGATTATAAGAGTGTATTGTCAAATGATGTCGAACATAAAACTTTATTTAATAAATTTATGAAATTTTGGATGGAAAATTTCGGATAGATAGAAAGGATTTTAATATGTCAAATATAAAAGATAAAATTACAGATGTTTATTATGATAAATCAAGATATGATATTTCATCAATAATTGCTCCGTTTAAAAAAGAAATAAAAAAAGTATTTTTATTATCTTTCTTTATAAATATTTTAACATTAATGATACCGTTGTTTGTAATGTTTTTGTTCGATGAAAAATTTTATATTTCACTTAAGGGAGATGGACTTTTTAATTTGGCTGTTTTAGTGACGGTTGTTTGTTTTAATTTTTTGTTTCGATATGAACGTGCTTCTGTTGTAAATTTTATCTTACGTTCAATAGATTCAAATGTTTGTAATGGCATATTGGAAAAGGTTTTCAAAATTCCAGCAAAAAAGATGGAAAAGAAAAATGATGCATTTTGGCATTCTGTTTTTTCTGATATTGATGTGATAAGAAATGGTCTTTCTGGTTCGTATATTATAAATCTTTTTGATATTCCATTTGTTGTTTTGTTTATGGGAATAATAGGAATATTGCTTGGTAAATATTTCTTTGTTATGATTTTTATTACTCTATTTTATTTAATAGTTCTTTTATCAGCGGGATATACTTTGGGGATTGTTGATGATAAGGAAAAATTAGCAGTAAAGGAACGCGATGAGCTTGTTTCAAATACTATTCGTGATTTATCATCGCTTAAAACACTTTCTCTTTCCGAAAAAATTATGTATATGTGGAAGGATTATCAAAGAAGTATTATTGATAATACTTATAAACGTAATTATACACTTGATATATTCTTGGTTATTTCTTTTGTTATTTATTGTGTAGGATTAATGATTTTTTCGTTGATAGGAGAGCATTCTTATAATCTTGGATTTATGAGTTTGGGGTCATTGGTTGCAATACTTTTGTTGTTTTCTCATGGTTTCTATCTTATAAATAATTTTATAAAATATTTTCCACAATATTTTAAATTTTTGAATTCTACGGAACGTCTTGCTCAAGTAATGGCAGAGCAGGTTGATGCAATTAAGGTTGAAGAGATAGAAGATATTACTTTGGGTAATATAGAGCTTAAAGATTTTACATTGGAAGATAATAGAAATAATGTTATTTTAAAAGATGTAAATTTTGTTTTTAAAGAGGGTCTTTTGTATGTTGTAAGAGCCAAAAATACTTTTGAAGGATCTTTATTCTTGAAGTCTTTGTTTGGTGGATATGAAGCGTCAAATGGAAAAATTTTGTTCGACAGGTATGATGTTGCAAATCTTAAAACTGAAAGCTTGAAGGATTATATCCATTATGCCAGTGAAAATGCTTTTGTTATAGAGGGAACAATAAAGGAAAATTTAACTTGTCTTGTTTCAAAAAATTCATTGGATAATAATTTTGCAGGATTTATGGATTATAAAGAAGTTTCAAAACTTCTTGGTTTTGATGATGTGGTTAATAAATTACCTAATGGATATAATACATTGATTGATGCAAGAACAGATTTATTGTCTTTGGAAGAACTTAAATTATTAAGTATTGTTCGTGTATTTGTTGGTAATCCAAGAGTTATTCTTCTTGATCAACCATTTTTGGGATTGAGAAAAAAATACAAAGAAAATATTATTAAATTATTACAGGATATTTCAAAGGATAAAATTATTATTATTTCTACACAAGAAAAAGAACTTTCTAAACGTTTAGTTTTAAATATTGAAGATGAAAAAATTTCAACCTTGACTGTGGAAGCTTTTGAGGATGCGTCGAAGGATTTGCAGAATAAAATTTATGGCGATGATATGGATCCTTCAGAAACACATGCTTTGTTTAAACGTATATTTAGGAAAAAATAGAATGAAAAAAAATTTGATTGGTGTAAGTATTCTTTCAAGTGATTTTTTTGATTTGAAAAAAAATTTTGAAAAAATCGAAAAATCTAGTTTGGATTTTGTGCATTTGGATGTTATGGATGGGGTGTTTGTTCCGAATATTTCTTTTGGTCCTCATTTTATAAAATGTTTGCGCCTGCATAGTAAAAAAAGTTTTGATGTGCATTTGATGGTGAAAAATCCGCTTCCTTATATTGATGCATTTGTTGAAAGTGGGGCTGATATTATTACGGTGCATGTTGAAGCGAAAAATACTTTAGAATGCTTGAAGAAAATTAAACAAAATGGCGTGAAGTGTGGTGTCGTTGTTAATCCAAAAACTTCAGCTAGTAAGGTAAAAAAATATCTTAAAATTGCTGATGTCGTTATGGTTATGACAGTAGAACCAGGTTTCGGTGGGCAGAAATTTATGTTATCACAGCTTGGAAAAATTAAGCAAATTACTGAGATGATAAAACTTTCAAAACGAAAAATTGAATTGGAAGTTGATGGTGGGATAAATTTTGAAACAGGAAAACTTGCATTTGAAAATGGTGCAAATAAATTAGTCGTTGGAAAATTTCTTTTTACTCAATCTGATTTTAAGAAAACTGTTGATAAATTCAAAAAATTATAGTGTCGGAATTTCGGTCCAAATAACGTCAGTGATGTTTTGTGCATGTGTGGCAAGCATTACTAATCTATCAACGCCTAGTGCTATACCAGTGCAATTTTTAAGATGCGATACAGCGTCAAGAAATTCGTAGTCAATTGGAAAAGTTGTTCCGTAAATTTTTTCTTTTTCCTTTTGATCATGTAAAAATCTTTCTTCTTGAATTTTTGCGTTTGTAAGTTCAGTAAATGCATTTGCAACCTCGACACCACAAACATACATTTCGAATCTTTCAGCGATGTTTGAATTTTGTGGTTTTGGTGCAGATAGAGAGGCCTGATGAATAGGATATTCATATAAAATTGTTGGTGTGTTGCAACCAAGGTTTGGTTCAATATATTCCAACATTAACTTTTCAAAAATATCATCCCAGGTGTCAGAATCAGATATTTGTATATTGAGTTTTTCTGCCTCTATTTTTATAAGATTTTTTGTAGGATTTTGAGGATTATCTATTGTTTTTAAAATATCAAAATTACAAAATTTTTGAAATGCTTCGGTAATAGTTAGTTTTTCAATTCCATTATTTAGATAACATTTTTTATTATTGTATTCAAAATATTCTTTTTTTGCTGATGTAAGTGTGGATTGTAATATTTTTTCACAATCATCCATTAATTTTTCGTAATTATATCCAATACGATACCATTCAAGCATTGTAAATTCGGGATAGTGTGTTGGTGATACGACTTCATTTCTGAATGTGTGTGTAAATTGGTAAATATTTTTAAGCCCAAATGATAATAATTTTTTCATAGAAAATTCTGGTGATGTATGCAAATACAACTTTTGTGAATTGGTTTCAGTTATATCATTGAACTGTGTTTCAAAAGCGAAAAGATGGACTTCCATACCAGGAGAATATTGTAAAATAGGTGTGTCAACTTCTGTAAAATCTTCTGATGAAAAAAAGTTTTTTATTCCTTGAATAATTTTATTGCGAGATAAAAGAAAAGGGAGTTTTCTTTCGAAATTCTCCCTTGTATTTTTGAAAATAAAACTATTATTTTGCTTCATCTTCTTTTTCAGCTTCCTTAGCAGCAGCTTTTTCTTCTGTTGCTGATGGAACATCAACTGTTTCAGGTGCAGCTGTTTCAACAACTTCGGTAACAGCAGCAGCGATAGTTGCAATTGTGAATGCTTCGTGTGAAGCAAATCTTAAACCATTTGGAAGTTTGATGCTTGATGAGTGGATAGATTCAGCAACATCAAGATTTGATACATCAACTTCGATTGCATCAACCATATCTGCGGCTTTACAAATAACAGCAGCATTTCTTGTAACAATGTTAAGAACGCCACCTTTTTTAGCACCAACACAAACATCTTCACCAATAAATTTGAATGGAATTTCAACAGTGATTTCTTTGTTAAGATCAATTCTTAAGAAATCAACATGAATAGGATTGTCTTTTACTTTGTGATATTGAATAGCTTGACAAAGAGCAAGTTCCTTTTTGCCTGTTCCTTCGATTTCAAGTTCGAATTGACGAGTTCTGAAACCTTTGATTTGCATTTGTTTAATCAAATCCTTTGGTTCAATAGAAATTAATTCAGGTTCTTGTTTATTTCCATAGATAACAGCAGGAATAAGACCAGCTCTTCTTGTAGCGCGTGCGGCCCCTTTACCACTGTTGTCTCTTTTTTGCACTTTTAATGTAACTTTATTAGCCATTTTTTTAAGTCCTTTTTGTTGTTAATGTTATATTAGTTGCCTCCAAGGGTGCAGACTAATGGGTCGAATTATAACATATCTCTTTGTAAAAGCAAGATTTTTTTTAGAAAATTAGGTAAAAAATTTTTTTTGTAAAAACTATTGACTTTTAAATTTATTTTGTCTAATATGCGTTTATTCAAACTAAAAATGAAAGGATAAAAAATGAAAACTAATAAGATAATTCATATTGAAGATAAATCTTCTTTTGTTCTTGATGCTCAAAATATGCCAGATACAATTATCTTGGAAAAAAGTACAAATTATAGAACTTCTTCAACAGGTGACAAATTTAGTATTGGTGAAAAAGCTGATATTCCAGTTGCTACTTTTTTATTGAAAAATAAAAATATTGTTTACCATGCTGTAGTGTATGAAACTATTTTTACAAATGAAATTAAAAAAGTTTTTAATGAAATAGTTGAAAAAAACAATCTTACAGTTTTGGATAATGTTGTTTTAGCAGCTCCTTCTTCATCATATATTCCAAGAAGTTATTTAGGTGATGGTAAATATAAAACAGCTCAAATTATCAATGAAAGAGATTATGATTAATTTGGATTATTAAAAGAGGTTTATTATGAAAAAAATTATAAGTGATGAAAGAAAACGTGAAAACAGAAAGTTGGCAGTCATTTTTTCATTGATGTTTGCTGGCATACTTTTAGCTCTTTCTGAAAGTGTGGTTTTAAGTAAAAAAATGCAAGATTCAGAGAAAGAAAAACAGGTTAAGTTGTCTTCGAACTTTGAATTTGTTTCTGCTTTGGCTACATCAGATGTTAATATGGAAACAAATGGGAAAAAGGTGAGTTATTTCGTCGATTTGGATTTTAATAATGATGGCATTACTGATAAAACAATTCCTTTGGTTGATAATGTTAAATATGTATCTGGTAATCGTTTAGCAAAAATGTCAAAAGTTAAAAAAGGATCACAGCTTATTTTTGAATGTAATTTGGATACTCATATTAAAGTTTATCCGATTGAGGAAAAGGTTTATCCTGAGATAGTTGTCGATTTAATTTCCGGAACAAGTGCTGTTGGATTAGTAGACAATCTTGTCGTTATTGATGGCGAAATAGTTGCTGATGCAAGAAAAGAAAATAATAAGGAATTTTTGGATTATCTTAATGGTATCCTGCCTGGTGAAAAATCTTTTGCTTTGAAGGATAAAAAAATTGATAATGAAATATTCGAACGTTTTTATAATACTAATTTAAAAGCAAGATAATATTTTTTCATTTATTACCTCTGGGGCATTTATTGCCCCTTTTTTTATTTTTCAAATTTTAGAATTCCGATTTGACATGATTTCCATAATACAACGTCTATATATCCTATAGGTTCATTTGTTTCTAAGGCAATACTTTTAAACATTTTATCGCAAGAATTTTTTACACTTTCTGTTAAAATAGAATTTTCTTTATCATTTTTGTTTCCATATAAGGTAATTCCAAGACGTTGAATCCATACATCATATTTTACCTTGTTTATGCCAAGGTTTCTTGCAATATGATTTTTTGTAATTTCTCCAATGTAAGGAAGTGTTGAAAGCATGCAAATTTTATCATCTGTATTTGATAAAATATAAAACTGTTTACAATATTCTTCTTTATTTTCCCATACTTTGCAAATTGCATTGATTTTATTTTTATTTCCAAAAATTGAAAGAAGGTTTTCAGGACAAACTTTGCCACCTTTACAAATAAAATTTTTAATTAAAATAAATTTTTCCTTTGCAACCTTTTGTTTGAAGCCACTTGCAAGTATTACATAAAATACTTCGAAAGCAAAATCTTCTGGCGATAATTTAGGCGGGTTTTTAAGCCTTTTTTTTATTATATCAAAACCATCTTTATCTGTTCCAAGACCACTTTCTATTAAGTATTTTTCTAATGAATAAAAAAGTTCCTTATCAATTTTTTTGATAAATGAATTGGAAAGTTTGCAAAAAACTTTAGTCATTATATTGTTTGCCTTTTTGGTTTTAATACTTTACGTTTTTATTGTATTGTCTTTTTCGTAAAATTTCAATGAAAATAAGGATAAAATAATACCTTGAAAAAATAATATTGTTCCTTTATAATTCAATAAAATTTAGTAAAAGGAGATTAAAATGGATAGACATCATGAAGTTGTTATAATTGGTTCAGGTCCTGCTGGATATTCAGCTGGAATTTATGCTGCAAGAAATGGAAATAAGCCATTGATAATTACAGGAATGGAATTTGGTGGTCAGATTACAAAGTCTTTTGATTTGGAGAATTATCCTGGTTTTATTGAAAAAATAGATGGTTTATATTTGACTGAACAAATGAGAAAGCAGGCCGAGATTTTTGGCGCGGAAATACTTGCAGATACTGTTATTGAGGCTGATTTTAAAAATCGTCCATTTACTCTTAAAACTGAAAATGGTGAAGTTATTACTGCTGATGCTGTGATTATTGCAACAGGTGCGTCATGTAGGGAACTTGGACTTTCAAATGAAAAAAAATTAACTGGTCATGGTGTTTCATATTGTGCAACATGTGACGGTTTTTTCTTTCGTGATAAAGAAGTGTTTGTTGTTGGGGGTGGAAATACTGCTGTGTATGAAGCATTACATCTTTCAACAGTATGTAGTAAGGTAACTGTTATTCATAGAAGGGATCATTTTACAGCAGAAAATATAAATCAAAAGCATTTCTTTGATGCCCCAAATTGTTCGGTTATTTGGAAATCTACTTTGGATGAAATTGTTGAAAAAGATGGTAAAGTTTCTGCAATCAAAGTTAAAAATGTTGATACTGGTGATATTACAGAATATCCAACAGAAGGTGTTTTCATTGCAATTGGTAATAAACCAAATACTGATGTTTTTGCAGGGCAAGTTGAAATTGATGATGCGGGGTATATTAAAACAAAACCAAATCTTTGTGCAACAAATATTGATGGTGTTTTTGCTGCTGGTGATGTTAAAAACCCTCATTTCAAACAGGTTGTTATTGCAGCAGCAAGTGGTGCACAGGCTGCTATGGAAGCGACTGAGTATTTGCTTTCAGTAAAATAATTTTAGGAACATCTACTTGTGGAAATGTTAAAGTTTTTATGTCATCATATTTTTATGATTGATATTTGTAAGGCATATACATTACAGCAGACTTTGAATACGGGGAAATCTTTGTTAAAGGATGCAGGGATTGAAAGTTTTGATTTGGATGCAAAGGTTTTACTTTCCTATGTTTTGGGTGTGGAAAATTATGAGCTTATTTCTCATCCAAATATTGAAGTTCCATTAAAACTTTATCATCAATATATGAAACTTATAAAACGAAGAGGGCTGTCAGAGCCAATTGCACAAATTACAAAGAAAAAAGAATTTTGGATGCTTCCATTCAAAATTTCAAAAAAAACACTTATCCCAAGGCCGGATAGTGAAACTTTGATTGAGGCGGTAAGGTCGGAATTTAAGGATAAAAATTTTCCACATAAAATTTTGGATATGGGAACGGGAAGTGGTTGTTTGCTTTTAAGTTTGCTTTCAGAATATAAGCATGCATTTGGTATTGGAATTGATATTCAATCCGGTGCTGTTAAGGTGGCAAGGGAAAATTCCCGAATCCTGTCCTTTGATGACAGGGCTGTTATTTTGAAACAAAGCTGGCATAAGAAGAATCCAAGTAAAAAAATTTCTAAACAAAAATTTGATATTATTGTTTCTAATCCACCATATATTACGGCTTATGATATGAAAATTTTGGATAAGGAAGTGAAGAAGTTTGAACCAAGAAAGGCATTGTTTGGTGGTCGTGATGGACTTGATGAATACAGGTCTATTTCTCAATCTATTTATGATTGGGATATTTTGGAAAAGGGTGGAAGGGTTTTTCTTGAGCTTGGAAAAGGACAGGAAAACGATGTCCGAAAAATTTTTGAGGCATTCGGTTTTAAATTTCAAAAATATTTTAAGGACTTAAGCGGTATAATCCGTGTAGTCGAGTTTTCAAAAAAATAAAAAATAACCCCGCCATTGTGACGGGGAGTTTTTTTGCTAATCAGCTTTTCTTGTATATGAGCATTTATAATTATAACAGCCTGTACCTCCTCCTACAGCGCAATTAGTTTTGGTACATGTTCCACTATTATAGAAATAACTGACAGGTTGTACTCCACTTGCGGCGCCTTCTAATTCTGTTACAGTTAGATCAGTTGAAGCTCCGTAGCCATAGTTTGTTACTGTCTCGTGTCTTGAAAAACCAGGAAGTATATTATTATAATCACCACTATCAGTCCAGTTAAATTGAATGCTATTAAAATTAACAGTTCCTCTTTGATCGTTAAAAGATTCACTTATAGCATGTTGTGTACTATTGTAAATATTACCATTTGAATTAGTGTATATCCTCATATAATATCCCACTATTTTTTCATAACATTTATTTCCTTTTTTCCAATAATTCTCATCACACTCCCAATCACAACTTCCAGCTTCTTTATAATGTGCGTGAGTTGATGCACTTGTACATGCTTTACATTGATTACCGTCTAAATAATATCCTAATTTACAGGTAAGTGCATCACCTGTTTTATTGTTACATGTTTCAACACCTTCACCACATGAGGTGCATGCCATTGTTCCGCCAGTAGAGTATGTTGCACCAGTACATGCTTTACAAGAATAATCAGAATATTTATTACATTTTAAAGGATTAGGCAGGCATACTTTTTTCCCAAAAATTGTTACACATTCTTGAGGATGTTCAAGGCATGTCCTTGTTTTACCATATCCGCTATCACAACTCCAATCACAACCTGTTTCCCAACTTGAATTTGCAGGTTTGTTTGCACAACATGCTCCACTACGGTTTGTGTAACCACTGTTGCAACTCCATGCATTACAGTTGGATGCTCCGGAATTCCAACTTGCATTTGTTGGTAGATTTTGACAACAAAGTGATGAACCTATTTGTGTAAAACCACTATTACACTTCCAATCGCAACCGGTATCTGCGGCCCAAGTTGCATTTGTTGGGTAGGTGCATTTTTCACACGCCAAATATTTTGGGGTTTTTGAGGTATTTTTGTTTATCTTATCTTGGAATGTTCCGGTTGGACAACCTGTTAATTCCTTTATTTTATGTCTGTTTGGGCAGGTTGGCTCACACCTTCTTGTTGTTGCATCGTAAATCAAATAATTACCTGCGTCTGTGTATGTCGTTTTATGACTTGCGTTTGGGTTGGTTGAACAATCACACTTTGGATTTGATTTTGCAGGATTATAATTTGCCTCGAATACGGAACCACAAACTGGTTTGTTATATTTTTGGTAATATCCATTGTTGGATGGTGCTGTTTCAGAATATGGTACACAGTAGTTCGAAAGTGCGGTTTTCACAGCATCATTTGATATAGCAGCATTTGCAGCTTCTGTTGACATTACTAATGGAATTAAAAATAGTTTTTTGTTTTTCATAAAAGCCCTCCTCTTAGCTTTTGTTTTTGTAGGGAGGGTAGTTGTTGAGGAAAAACTACCCCTTCAAAAACGATTTTCTTCATCAGGTTTTTACTTACGTAAGGGTGAGATTTTTAAAATTTTTCTTAAAAAAGTGTAAAAACAGTATCCCCGTAAGGAAAAAATCACAAAAAGTATACTATACTATACTGTTTTGCAAGCAAAAAATTCCTAAAGTTTTGGGTGGAGTAAATGGGTGGATTTGTGTCTGTGTCTATACACTTAGTCATTGCAAGAAACGAAGTGACGAAGCAACTCATAGTACGGCTCGCAATGACAATGAATGGTAGGATGACACTCAAAAAAATCCCCTCGGGTGAGGGGAGAAAGATTAGATTACTTTTTTAGAATTCCTAATTCGTAAAGAGGTTTTAAAACATTTTCTTTTTTTCTTTTCTTTACTGGTTTTATAGGACATCCCGCATAGACGGTCCATGGCTTAAATGGATAGTTTTCAGGGACAAAACTTAACGCACCTATTGTGACACCTTCTGGAATATGATTATTTGGCATAATAACAGAATTTGCACCAATTCCGGTGTATTTTTCCATAATAACATCACCCATAATTTCACGAACTGTTGGAACGGAATGTGTTACAAGTTCGTTCACATAGTCATTGCTTGAAAGCCAGATTTTTACACCGGCTGAAAGAGAAGAAAAACCCTTCATTACGAATTTATATTTTCCACCGCCTCCAGCAATTGATGTGTATGGTGCAATTTCAACATAATCACCAATTTTAGCCTCACATGAAATGCGGCAGTAATCAGCAATTCTGCAGTTATCTCCAATAGTTAGTAAATGAGGTTTTTTAAGAAGAACATATTGTCCAAGTTCAAAATTTTTTCCGTATTTTTTAATATCTTTTAAGATTTTATCAGCCATTTTAAAACTTTCTTTTATTTGTAAACGTTTTTAATTTTACTAATTTTTGAGAGTATTTTCAAATAAATTTTTTGTAATAAATGGAAATAATTCTTGTGTTGAGCTTTATAATATAGAGGGTAAAATATAAGAAGAATAGGGATATTAGTATGGTTAATGAAAAATTTAAAAATGTTGAAATACATCAAACTTCTTTCGTTGATGAAAGGGCCGTGATTGGTGAAGGAACAAGGATTGGTCCTTGGTGTATTATTGGCCCAGATGTAAAAATTGGAAAAAATAATGTTTTAAAATCTAATGTTATTATTGAGGGAAAAACTACTATTGGTGATGATAACCTTATTCATCAATTTGTCATTATTGGTAATAAATCACATGATTTAAAGTTTACTGCTGAACAGGCTACTACTGTTACAATAGGAAATCATTGTGATATTAGAGAGTTTACGAATATTCATGCAGGAACTCCTAATGGTGCAAATGGAACATGGATTGGTAATAATGTATTTTTGATGTCACATACTCATATTGGTCATGATTGTGAAGTTCGTGATGGCGCTTTGCTTTCTCAGGCAACTACTTTGGGTGGTGAAGTTATTATTCAAGAAAAGGCAATAATTGGTGGTTGTTCGGCTATACATCAATTCTGTACTATTGGTAAGTATTCAATAATTGGTGGTTGTTCAAAGATTACCCAGGATGTTATCCCTTATTCAATGAGTGATGGAAATCCACAAAGTCTTGATGGACTTAATATGGTAGGATTAAAAAGAAATAAATTCTCTCTTGAGGATATAAGAATAATAAAAAATGTTTATAAGGCATTGTTTATTTCTGATGAGGGATTATGGAGTGAGCGTCTTGCTATGGCAAAGTCAGTTTATTCTGGAAATGCAGTTGCTGATGAAATATTTAATTTTATTGAACATGATTCAAGAAGAATTATTTGCAAACCAAGAAAAAATAACACTAATTCAGAAAGTGAAAGTTAAAATATGAAGAATATTTCCCATATTGGGCTTGTTGCAGGGGATAAAAATCTCCCCTTTTTGATTGTGGATTTTGCTAAAAAAAATAAAATTCCATTAAGTGCTGTTGGCATAAAGGGAAGTGTTAGATCTGATTTTTCTAAGTTAATAAAAAAAGATAATTATAAAAATTATTTTATTACAGAACTTTCTAAAACTATTTCTTTTTTTAAATTAAAAGGAG
>JAEEGK010021774.1_pt1 | contig 13524 bp, 22 predicted proteins | sample 8958771 | NCBI WGS metagenome assembly JAEEGK01 (sample SAMN16246547, study PRJNA631951) | gut metagenome | biome: gut microbiome; feature: rumen; material: SC-attached | host: Bos | place: Iran: Karaj | collected 2018-10 | reverse complement strand
ACGCACGCCCGATCTACAAAACCCCCGAGAGAAGCCCGAAAGCAGCACCGCCCGCCCTTTTAATATTAGAGAAACAAAGCGAGCCCAAAGAACAGAACGTTAGGAGTCACAGACTGATAACAACAAAGATTGGCCACCACGACAAACCCCGATGAAGACCCGTCAAGATACGTCAACACGAAGGATGAGACAAGCCCGGACAACAAAGCCCCCGAGAGAAGCCCGAAAGCAGCACCGCCCGCCAAAAATAATAGAAGTATCGAGTTGTAACACCGATAATGTCACACAAGGAGAAGCACATAACGCATAAAAGAACGGATTCGGAAAGATGTCCGAACCCGTTCAACGAGAAAAAACTTCTCACAAAATAAACCATAACATCAAACAAAATACAACGAACCGAGGTAATAATCGAGGTTGTCGATGTTCTTTTCACCTATCCAGGTTGCAATATAGCCTCGGTCATAGCCCATGGCGGCGAGCTCTTTTATCTTCACATGGCGAAAGAAGTGTGTTGAGGGATGGGCGAAGCCATCCTCATAGAGCCGCCACAAGGCTTTCTCTTTCACGATTTGGGCAAATGCACGGTCGTATTGCCGTTTGGGCAATCGACCGATGTCAGCGAGCGTGGAGGCAAACTCGGAAGCGTCAGCATAACCAATGTCTTGAAGCTGCACAATGCGGTTGGCATTGCCTTTTTGGGGCTCGACTTGCAAGGAGTAGTTCGACAAAACGCGCCAGCGATCTTTGTCGAACAACTCCTGCACACGGCAACCGATATTTCGGTGCAGCTTCGCCAAATTGGCGAATTCGGGTCGGTAAGCTGTCAACTCATCGCGGATTTCATCGGCGATGATTGACAGCTGGAGCAGGGTAAGTGGTTGGTCTGATATTAGCACCACTTCGCTTTCGTTATATATATTCTGCTTTATCATTGTCCACACAAAAAGAAGTTGGTAAAAAACTCATCGTTTGAAAGCGCCAGGTAAGCCAATATAATTTCCGTTTGCTCCCATTCACTTCCGACAAAAAACTGCACGTCAATGAATTCTGTCTCGTATGCAAACACTTGAAGATAGAACTCCTGGCGGTTGACGTTGCACAAAAGCACGTTGCAATCCATTGGGGAAAAAGACCTCTTCGTTTGTACGACTTTGAAGTCGGTAGTGACTTTGACAACGCTTTTGTCGATTTTTATCGCAGAGTTTATTATGTCAACGTTGACGGTTTTCCGCTTATCCAATCCCCATATTGGTATAACGTTTCCCCTTTTCTTCTCGCTGTAGGTCATGAAAACCTTGTAAAGTCCATTTGACAGCTCATTGTAGACGTTGGTGTTTCTTCGGCATTGCTTCGGGATGGAGCGTTTGAGTCTGTCGTAGATGGGCCACCACGCACGCTGGATTTGGAAGAAATCGAATTGGCAGATTTGCTGTTTGGCGGTGTCGGGGTAGTGGAAACTGAACGGGAATGAGCGGGTGTAGGTGTTGCCCCAATAGCTTTGATAAATGAGGCCTGCGCTGCTGCCCGTGGCTTTGCCGACAATTGGTAGGTGGACTTTCATGGCTTATGTTTTTCAAAAAAAGGTGGTCGATTGGCCACCTTTCTGCAAATGAATCTAAAAATGCGTAATGCGATAAGGCATTTAGTCATTCTTGCGGGGTGGGCGTTTGATGGCAAACGTAGCGCCGAAACCAGGAAATTGATTATCAGTACCCTTGAAATTGGTAATGAATGGAATTCCCAAAAGACGGTCGGTTTGTTGCCAACCATTCGGATATGGAATATCCAAATCCAAAATATTGACTTGTTGCGCCAATGAAGGAAATACAATTTCCTTTTTCGTTGTGTTGATGAATACAACGACAAATAAGTTGTCTTGGTATTCTGGATGAAGTGCCACAAAATCTTCAAGACTAAAGGTAATATAGTCTTGTTCTTGTGATATTGAGGTTGCACCGAATTCCATAACGGGGGCATTGCCGAGGGTGTCGATGTCGGCATAGTCAATGGTCTTCTCTGTGCCATCAATGGCATAGCTTTGGGCAATTTGCTTGCTCAAAGCGTTACGGCGCGACATGGTCTTGGGTTTGCTCGGGAAGAGGAAACGAAGCTGGTCGTCGCTGAAATCGCTGCACAAAGCAGTCAATTGAGCGAAGAAAGCGCGCTGGGTTTGTTGAGCCTGGGTGTTGGGGTTGCTGACCTCAAAAGCCTTGGCGCGAGCCACATTCTTGTCATAGTTCTTGCAGAAGGTCATGCCACCTGCACTGCCGCGGGCGCGGCCGATGATTGGGTTCTGAACTTTCATAATCTTTAAATTTTAAGTGTGTTTTTTGTTGATTGAGCGGTGCAAAAATACTATTTAATTTTAAATAATCGCGAATTTCTAAAAAAAATTAGCAGAATCAGCACACAACCAAAGAGGGCGAGGGGGCAAAGCCACGCTTGACCCTTTTTTTTACTTTGGGCCGTAAGAGGGGTTTTGAGGTCGACTTGGGTCTTTTTGGCGGCGGTGTCGGAGCGAAGCGCAGTCGAAGCCGCGGAGGTCGTGTCGGATTGGATTTCTCTCAATACGACTGAGCGCGTTATCATTTTGACGGTGTCGGCAAAATGATAACGCAACGTTTCAAGCTGTACCAACTCTGCCCTACTAACATGGATCAAAGTCACTGTGTCCGTCCATGTCTTCACGCTGCGCCGCGTTTCGGTCGTTGTCGTTCGGCGCGCTGCGCAAGCGGCGAACGACAACGCAATCAGGGAACAAGCGGCAAGCAGGCGCAGCGTTGATAGCCGCCTGGAAGCGGATTTGATTCTCTCGGAGGATTCGTACTTCATCGCGCAAGGGTTTAACAACGTTGTCGGTGTAGATTTCAAGAGCTTCGCGGGTGTACTTGGTCTCGCTGTCGCGAAGCGAAGCGGTTATCTTTGCCTCCATCGCCTCGATTTTGGTTTTGTGCTCCTCTGCCTCCTGGCTGCGCTTGTGGCGAGACACAAGCCAGCCTCCAGCGGTTAATGCGGCAATGATGGCGGTTATTATGGTCGACCAATCAAACATTCTTGTACTCTTTTATGGCATCGAAGCACGGGCATGCCTTTTTGACATCTGGCAAATCCCTATGCCCGACAACAAGGTCGATTTTGTAGTCCACTTTCCACACTCCAATAAGAGCGCGGAGCGTCTTTTTCTGTTCGGGTGTTCGGGTGTCGGCTGGCTTCTTCGTGACGGTGTCGAGACCTCCAACATAGGCAATTTGCATGCTGTCCCAATTATAACCTTTGGTTCCGCCAGCCAATGTGTCATTGTTGATGGTGCCGCCTTCGGCAGTTGGTGTCGGCCATGGCTGTAGTGTCTCCCAGCTTCCGTCTTGGTAGACAATTGCATGATATCCGTAGTGTTTCCAGCCCATTACTTCAAAAAATAAGTCTTGGTAGTACTTTTTGTTCCGCTTGGCATTGGCGGGGTCAGCGGTGCAATGCACCACAATTCTTTTGATTTTTCCCATAGTTTTGATATTGTTTGCCGCAAAATTAGTCAGTTTTCCCGAAAGTGCCGCACTCGTTTGTCGCGTCAGCCGCTCAACTCATAGACTATAATCAACAGAATCAACTATTTGAACAATCGAAAAAAAACGGGAAGCAATTGGGAGCGGTCGGGGTGTCTTGGTCTGTCGGTGCACTCGGAGCGGTGCATGTGTCGGCACCCGGTAGGCGCGCGCGCGTCAAGCCGCGCACACAAATTCCTTTTGGGAAGTGGGTCTGTGTGTTGGGGTGCGTTGGGTGCCGCCGCCGGGCGCCGACCTGCGCCACCTGCGGCGTGGGTGTTCACCCCGTAGGGCGGCGCGGATCAGGCGGCGGCACAGAGAGGGAAAAAAATGCCCCATCCTTGCGGGGACGGGGCCGGGCTCCCAGTACCTCTATCTATAGACCATTAGAACAAAATTGTGCAATTAGTTTTTTATCTTCAAAGAGTTTCACATATATGGTGCCAGGTTGCCGCATGAGACGGGAAAATTCGGTTGATGCGGTTTGTAGTCTAAAAATTTCTATTCTTTGGACTTCGCCTTTATGCCACGTCTTATGTTCGTGAAATATTTCGTACTTCATAGATCATTTTTTTTCGGGTTTGTTGTATCGGTTTTCGAACTCCCACCAGGGCAGCACCTCGGCGAAGCCGAAGAGCACGAAGGTGGCGAAGGTGTAAGCGGCTTTGCGGCTGTCGAAACCGACAGCGAAACCGCGACCCCTGCCGTTGTAATGGGCAGAGGTCACGAAGTAGTTGTAAGTTTTTTCTTTCATCGCTGCAAAGATATCAAAAGTTAGTGATTCTTATAGTTACCATACATTCTGCGCTGCCTTTCCTTGAATCGTTCCCAATTTTCGTGCATGCGTTCACATGCAGCAGGCGAAAACAAGTACTTTTGCATAAAGCGTCCATCTTCGAACACAAAAGCGTGGCTGACTGGCCAAATAGGCCACTTCTCGTTAAGATAGTCCAGGACTTCTTGAAAGTCGGAGAATTGGCGCACATTTGCGCGCCAATTCGATTCGGGCTTGAATTTGATGCAGACACTATACATTTTCCCAACTCCTTTCTGCCCAGGCTCTTTCTTCCTCGCCGTGGAGCTCATACCAAAAATATTCCTCGTTTCTCATGACTTCTTCCCTCCCGTGAAGTTGGCTTTTTGGGCTTGGTAAAGGTGCCAAAGCCTTGAATTATTGCGGATGGTGCCTGAATATTGGTTGGCAATCTCGGCCAATTCTTTGACGGACTTGCACTTAATCAGCCGCTCTTGTATCACCCTTTCAGCGGAAATGCTTGCATCGGGGGTCTCGCGGTCGGGGTCGGATTTGGTGACCTCATCAGTAGGAATGCAGAATGTTTGGAAACAAACATTCTTGAAAGCGGCGGTCATTGCCTTGTTGGTGGCTTTGTCGGCGCTGTCCATGCCTTCGCCGACAACGGTGGCGACAATCTCGCTGCCATCCATGGCAACGAAATGATATCTTACTGTCACCGTCACCGATATTAAGGCGGTGCCCTTGGCGGTGATTCTTTCGTCTCGTTGGGTATTTGTCACCTCGGGCATGAGAAACACACCATATTTGGCGAAAAGTGGATGCAGAGCGTTCATAAGATCATCGACACCGCGAAACGCGTATCCCTGCTGTTCGTTTTTCTTGGTTTTGCCGAGCGCGCCAATCTCGGCGGTGATGGCGCAAATTGATTTTGTGACTTCCATAGTTGTAAGTTTTTAGCGGTTAATTTATTGGGTTGAGGCTGGCGGCGCGAAACCGCCAGCCGATTAAAGTTTCTTTTTGGGGATGGTGCCTTTTATACCGACACAACGGCGAAGCCTTGGCGGGTTATTCGCTGGCTTCCATATTGGGCGCGGATTTCATCAATATCGAGGCTGTTTGAACTATGCTTTTTGCAAAAGTCCTCTTCATGCCTCCAATACCACAATTTTTTGTTGGTCGACCAGCGACAGCCGCAAGCCTTCAAGGCTTCGCGGTTGTCCTTGGTGTTGCCCGAAATCCATAACCAGCGGCCGCAAAGCTCGACAATGATCCCTTGAATTTGGTCGAGCTTCGAAATGATGTCGATAAATTCCTCGGGGGTTTCGGTCGTTGTGCTATATCCTGCCCATTTGCCTTCATTATGGGCGCGGGTGGCTTCATCATTTTGGCGGTCTTTTAGGATGGCGAAAAGGCGGGTGAATTCAATATTGATTGCCTTCATGGCTTCCTCGCTGCCGCCGTGGTCGGGATGGAATTCAAGGGCGAAAGCCCGGTAAAGCTGCTTCAGCTCGTTCAATGACTCGGCCAATAACATTTGGCGGAGTGCGTCTTGTACTTTTGTGTTCATAGCGGAGAATTTTTGAGGGTTCAATAGTTGATAACGTACGGATGAAAAGGGCTGGTTTCTATTGATTCCTCGATTGAATCATTGAAACGGCAAATGATGTCTTCAAGATTGACGATCGCGGCAAGATCATATTCGATAGTTTGACCGGGGACAAAGTGCCAAGTCATTTTTTGAGGGTCAACCGCTAAATTACGGCGGACGAAACCGAGGGCCGCGACTATTTGCGCGGCCTCCTCGGTTGAAAGGTTAATTTTGAAAGCGGTCATAATATCAGCCCTCCCGAACTTGAAACACATAAACGTTGCAGTGATCATCATCAAAGGCGGTGCCGATTAAGTCTGCATCATCAATGGTCCAATCATCATTGATTTCATTGTACACATAGAAAACATTTCCTTTGAACATGTGACCGGACCAGGAATAATGAGTACCGAACAAATTGGAAAGCTCCGACAAATCGGAAGTTTCAAATTTACTCGTCCCGCATCTATCGACCGGAACGATGCCTTTTGTAAGGACTTGGATAATTTCGAAAGTTGTCATGATGTTTAAGTGTTTAAATATTTAGCGTGTCCAACAAAAACCCATGGACAAATTGGGTTAGAACAATTCTAATTGAATAGGCTGCCCATTTTGGGCTATCCATTTTTGACATTCCATTTTAGAGGATGACGAAAAAACGGAACATCCCGAAGCATTTCTAATGACGTGATATTCTTTGAAATGCGGATTATAGGTAATAAAGAAGCAATTCCACATAATAGACAAAGTGGTTATAAGATGAACATATAATGATCTGAATCCTAAAATTTCCATACGTCAAAGAACGACCCCAGGCGGGGGCGCTTCTCCAGTGCGAGCGCAGCACAGGGCACAAACGGGGCCCCTCCGTCAAAACACAAACAAAGATAAGGATTTCGCCCGACATGGCAAAATTTTGTCAAGCATTTCAAAAGGTTTATTTCCCACTTTATCAACAAATTAGGTCATTTTAACCGCTAAAAATCCGCCATCCAAGGCGAAAAAAACACCGCTAGCCAAAGGGAGATGCCAAAGGCACGCGCGGCAAATGTTAAAAAAAACTAACAAAACAAAGAAAGCTGGACGCCAGGAGCCGGGACACCACCCGAGCCGACCGACACCCCCAGCGAAGCAGCGCAAGAGCAAGCCACAGACCAACCCACAAACCACGAACACCCAAGGCGACCACACAACCAAGACGCGAAGCGAGGGCAGGCAGCGGCGACACGATCCGAGCGGGAAAGCCCCACGGACACGGGGACACGCGACACCGCCAGCGCGAACCAACCGAAAACGCGCGACCACCCGAACACACGAACCACGGCAGCAGCCGAGGGGAACGGGGCACCAACCGAAGAGCGGGAACCGACCACGAGACAAAGATACGAAAAACAAAGGCACCCCCAACACCGCCCAACCCCGAAAAAAGCCGCCCCAACCACGAAAAAAGCCGCCCCAACCACGAAAAAGAAGCACCCCAAAAACCACAAAAACCCACCCCGACCAGGAGCGAAGGACACGCGCCAGGAGGATGCCAAACCAAAACACACCCAGCACCCCCAGCACCCCCGACAAAGAGAAGCAGCACACCCCACCAAGGGAAGCAGCACACCCCACCAAGAGGAACAGCACACCCCCAAAAGAGAAGAAGCACACGACCCACCGACGGAGAGACAAGAAACACACCCCCTATATTTGAAATTCTCCGACCCCTACGACATAAATTGAACGCGAAGACGACAGACCGCGCAGGCGAGGCCCCGGGCAGGCGGCGCGTTGGTCGGGGCGCTTAGTTTGGATTGTGGGTTTGGAGAGCGACCCGACCTTTCGCCGCCAACGGGCCCTTGAGGCTTGGCCGAGGACACACACACTTACATGGTATGGTTTTTAAGGAGGTATGTGGGTCGGGGCCTGCGCTCGGCGAGGCAAGCCACTAATTGTGCGTGGATTGATTTTTATATCTCGTATCGACCGTAGCAAATTATTGGGTTTTGCTGGGTGCCAATGTTGGTTTGCCACAATGGAAACAGCCAACATTCTTTATCAATTAAGGTTGTCGATAAATTCTGCAGCACTATGTTGTCATTGACTATTGAGGTGTAGTCAAGCAACGATATACAAATGCAGGCTTCGACACATATCAATATAATGCATGGAGGCTCGGTGGTAATGGCATTTTCGACAGCACTTAAATTTGATATTGGTATTACAACCTCGGTCGAAGCTGGTGTCAAACTAATTGCTGACTCGGAAACCTTTGGATTTCCACCTAGCTTTCTTATCAAGTTGGGATTGTAGTTCCATTCGTCGCCATCCTTGATTCGACCTGTCATTAAGTCTTTGCACCACTGCTGGCGGCGATTGCGGCCAGTTGGTGGCGCATAATAAATCTGATTCAGCATCGATGCTGAAAGCTGTGCAGACAGTAACGATACGAATCCGAAGCCGCGCGAGGCTTCCATTTCGGCGTCTGTTTGTTTACCTTTGCGAGACGGTGGACATTGTTGGATGACATTCTTTCCATAGAGAGTGCGCGCATAGAGCGCACCAAGTTTTTTGCGTGCTTTGCCGGTGATTGGGTTTTGTGTAATCATTGTATTGTTTTTGAGTTAGTGTCATGATTCAGCTCATGGGGCTTTATGCAGTGAAATCCCTGGCGAAGAGCCTGAGGGAATTTGGCCGCGACCGTCAACGCTGCCGCTCGCGGGCATTGCGGGTGCAATCCGTTTGGAGTCCGCGAGCCGCGTCAAGCGGTCAAGTCGGGTCGGGTCGCGGCAAAAATAGTCAAAAGTCAGCAATCGGGTCAAGCGAGATTAATTTTTTTTCGTCAGCAAATCAAGCTTAAAGCGGGTTTGCCAGCTGCTCTTTTAACCAAACTCATCTAACTTGCGCGCTCCTCTTTAGGGCGGGGGGCGGGAATAACAAGATGCGCGCTGCTATTAAAACTCAATAACCAAACTAACGAACGACCCGAATTACCCTAAATCCACACGACTTGCAAATTTAATATAATCAGTGTTATTTCCAAAACATTCCTTTGAAGTCAACACGTTTTGGAAATAACATTAAGGGGATTATGTTAAATTTTAATTTGCGCTAATGGGTGACGCTGCTCATCAACTCAAATACTCATCAACGAATTGCCCGACCTTTACGACTACACCCTTTTCCCGGTGTTTTGTACATAGAGCCTCATCCGACACCCGCGGCCTTGGCCGCACTACGGCTGGCAGGCTTGGTGCCCTGCGGCTATTAGACGCACAGCGGGCGAACGCTGTCCCGCATTTGCGGGAGGGCACCACGACTGCCAGCCATCCGCTTGGAGAGGTGCAGGGGCGGGCGCAGGGCTTTCGGCACGGGCGGCAGGGCACTTGGGCAGGTTAGGCAGCGCGGCAACGGCATACCGCTGAAAATGTACACAGCCGTTGCTGCGCTGCCTTTGCGTTGGGTGCCTTGCCGACCGAAGCCGAAGCAGCGCGCCCGCCGAAGGGTTGCAGCTTTTTGCCTCGGGGCTGGCATTGCTGGGCGCATTTTGTTTTTTGTGGACGATGGCGGGGCAAAGCTGGGGAGGCTATCGGGTTGGTGCCTTTCCTGCCTGCGCCGCTGCCGCCCCTGCCCACCTGCGGGCAGGGGGTTTACCCCGTAGGGCGGCACCAAAAGCGGCGCAGGCAGGAAAGGCAATTTGGGCTGGAGCCTATCGGGTAGGGCAATCTTTGTAAGCGTTGGCCTTGTGCGGCGCAAGTCGGGCGGAAGGGCTTGGCCGCGGCGCGTTGATTGTGGGCTGCTCGCGGCGGTTACCCCTGCAGCACGCGACGGCGGGAACGGGGCATAGTGCGTTTGGACACGCGAAGAGAACCGCCGATGCGCCCAAAGAATAATAGCCATCATTTAGAGCCATATAGCCGTGAATAAATCTTTTTTGCTACCTTCTTGTTTGGAGCTTGTATACACTTGCCACATATAACATAAGAGTGTTGTGTTTGGTCACCGCTATACATTTCGTGGCGTTCTTTTTTCTCCTTTTGCGTTAATGGTCTTTTGACATTAGTAGTGTCGTATAATGGTTTTTTGAGATTACCATTGTGTTGAGCAGCTGCTATTGCCAAAAGTGGTAAATAGTATTTTAGAAACCTGTTTTTCATCTGTCGACTTGTGATATTAGTGTTTGTGTCATTCGCAGTCTAATGGTGCAGGATTGTGTCTTAACAGCTCCAAACATTGCGGTACAAGTTCTCGGATGCGCTCACGGAAGGTGTTTTCTTTGCTCAATGCGGTCCATTCCTGCTCGGTGTTGTATTCATCATGCCAATGCAGCATTGCTTGGCAGGCATACACAAGGCTTTTGAGGGGTTCGGGGGTCACGCAGTCAATCATAGCACATGGGTTTTAGGCAGGGCAGTTGTAGTAAGGCGCATCGCGGAACATCGCATCTTTGAGGTCGTCAATGACAGCCTGCTGGAAGCGTCCGTAAGGAGTCGTAATGGCATAGTCGAGCATTCCATAACGGACACGGGCTATTTCGCATGGGTGTTCAGCTGTCAGTCTTTTACAACCGTTGCAGAAATTCAAACAACGATCTTTGAATTGTTGATTGGCAGCTGTAATGACAGCGTGCCAAAACTCTTCCATTTCCTTTGTGGCCAGCTTTTCCACATGGATTCCTGGCTTAATGTTGAACGGAGGCATTTGTTTAATCTTGAGGTCTTGTTTGTCCATTTCTAAGGTGTTTTTTTGGTTATTTAGTACGTAATTGGGATAATCACAAATATATTACTATGTACATCGCGGGTGGCGTTTTACTTACCGCCACAGTGCACTAGGGTAGGAGGGAGGCTCACTGCGAAGCTGCCGAAGGGAAGAGTGAAAGCTGGTCTTTCGGGTTTGAAAAATCGCGTAGAGCCTGGTCTACTTCTCGCTCTAGCTTCTTGCTTTCGTCAAGGTCGCCATAACTACGGGTGCGGAAATATTGCTTCTGTGCGCTTCGCATGCGGCACACAAGGTCGATGAATTGTTGAGGTGACATATTGTTTAAGTTTTGAGTGTGGCTTGTTATTGGTCAAATAAAGTGGGTTGAACGCGGTCGTTTTCTCGGCGCTCTTCCTCTTTCTGGTATTGCTCGGCAAAGTCCATATCAGCGTACTTAGCGCCGTATTTCTCGGCATGCCATTTGCGCAAGCCGCAGAAAGAGGTGAGCTCTTGAATAGAAGCTTCCAACATTTCGTTCCTCGTTTGCCTCTTCATTCTTACCTCGTCATAGGTGCGTTCAATCGCGCTGATCATGCGCTTTTGTTCGCGGTCTGTAATATCACTTCCAGTTATGACAACGGGTTTCAGTATCGAGCTTTCGATAGGCAACAAGGCCGCATGTTTCATGCGGTCTTTGCGCTTCTGCCCATCGTTGACACGGAAATCCCAATATTTGAGATAGAGCGCATTGTAGACCTGCGTGCGCTGGATGGGGTCGAGCACCATTTCAAGGTTTTTCGATTGCCATTGCTTTGTCTCCTGGTTGAGGAATTTGATTCCATCACCTTTCAAGCTGAACTCCAGCCGCCAAACCTCTTGCTTCTCATCGATGTCGTTGGCTGCCCACGCTTCTGCAATGTAATTCTTGCGCTTGACATCGCGAAACTCTTGTGTCTTGTTGTAGAGGTAGGCGGACACTTTGGAAACCTTGGAACCAAAGCGGAGATATTGGTAGGTGTGTTGGCTGGACTGCAGTCCGATGAGCTTGAAATAGTCGCAGTCAAATTCGGTCGCCTTGTTGGCGCAGACCTTGTATTTCGCCGCACCGATTTTCCAAAGCTTCAAGTTAAGGAAATCTTGGAAGAATGTCTGCATTTGCGGATAGCCATCGAAATGGTTGAAGTCGGCGCAGAGGTCAAGTCGCGAAATGTTAAGAAACTGAATGTTACAACTATACATTAGGTTGTAGACAATTTCGGGTAGTCCCTGCTGGTAAAGAATCGGGTTGAGAATCTTCAAGACTCCCGTGCCTTTCTTCATGGCGCTGGAACGGGGATTGCAGGTAAGGATGGCTATTCCCTCGCCGTAAAGATAGATTGTGTACATGTCAGCAAATACCGAGGTGCCGTAAGGCTCCTTGTCAAAGATGTAGTCTTGACAAGGAGCCATTGCGGAGCAGTTGCAGTAGATACTGAGCCAGTCTATTGATACTAGGTGCATGGCAGAATACATTTAGAATTACCTTCAGTATATCGACCTTTATCTTTCTCGGTTGGATGCTGGCAATATCCCCAACCATGATGAACTTTGTAGGCTCGTTTCACACGGAACCAATATTCACAGTTTTTGCATATCTTATCCATAATTTAATTGAAGTTTTTTAAACAGTTAGCCCGAGGGCTACGATTCGGATTGATTGATGACCATCTGCAGACAAATGGCCAGGTGAGCGACCATTTTATTGTTTGGTCGGCTACCAAGTGCGGGCAACCCCAGCACTTTTGAAGAATTTCTACAGCTCCTTTTGGCATGTCTTTTTCGGTTTTGAGTAATCACTATTGCACCAAAGGTATGTCACGCAGCTGAACAAGGCAGGCAGAAGACCGTAGTCGGCGCAATCGGTTTCCAAGGCGCGGTCGAGCTGCTTTTGCAGCACGACAAGCCGCCTGCGGAAGTCAGCCTTGAGCTTGCGGGAGGTGCGTTTATTGTCTTGTGCCATGGTCAAACGTTTTGGATTTCCCACAACTGCAAATCACTAAACCAACGGTCTTGAAACTTACGGCTGCTGACACCAAAGCGGATGCGCACCACTTGATTGAGGGTGCACTTGCCGACTTCCTCCAGCCGCCTGCCCATCGCAGTGAAAGCAACGTATTGGGGATTCTGTTCTAAGGTCGTGATAACGACCGTTTGTTTTTGCCAGCTACCTTTGTCGCTGGTGCCGGACTCGACTTGTCCGATTTCCTTGATTTTACCAACTAATTCCATAGTTTGTTTGTTTTTAGCGTTACGACCCTTGTAAATTGCATCTAAGGCCGAGAGGGGGGATTTAACATAATGTAGAATGTATTTTTAGCGGATTTGGCTTATTTTTAGGCGAAATAAGAAGGGCAGGGGGTTAGACCCTCTGCCCATTCTCCGCTAAAAACCTAAATAACTAGGTTGTATCTCAATTCTTGACTCGCCCTCTTCGGGCTGCTGGGGTAGTTGGTCGGTCGTCAAGGGTCTGTAGACGTTGCCGATTATGCCCCCAGCAGCGCAGCAAAATTACACAGACTTTTCCAAACCAACGGCGAATTTAGGTCGAAACGGCTTTTTTTGCGACTGAATTATATTTTTCCCCAGCACGAAGAGCCAAGACAAGCCCGGACAACAAAACCCCCGAGAGAAGCCCGAAAGCAGCACCGCCCGCCCTTTTAATATTAGAGAAACAAAGCGAGCCCAAAGAACAGAACGTTAGGAGTCACAGACTGACAACAACAAAGATTGGCCACCACGACAAACCCCGATGAAGACCCGTCAAGATACGTCAACACGAAGGATGAGACAAGCCCGGACAACAAAACCCCCGAGAGAAGCCCGAAAGCAGCACCGCCCGCCCTTTTAATATTAGAGAAACAAAGCGAGCCCAAAGAACAGAACGTTAGGAGTCACAGACTGACAACAACAAA
>JAEEGK010021772.1_pt1 | contig 13525 bp, 14 predicted proteins | sample 8958771 | NCBI WGS metagenome assembly JAEEGK01 (sample SAMN16246547, study PRJNA631951) | gut metagenome | biome: gut microbiome; feature: rumen; material: SC-attached | host: Bos | place: Iran: Karaj | collected 2018-10 | reverse complement strand
GTCTCATCCTTCTCCAGGCAAAGATTCCAAGTCCTGTAAGGAGTGCACTGACAGGAACCAATACTACAAGCCAAATGGTCAATGCCCCCATACACACCTCTCCATGCATTTACTTAAAACTCCCTCTTATACAAATATGCATCAAAGGTTGCGCTCCCATCAAACTTGGAATACTGGCAATCTTTCCAATAAGTCATTCCAAGTTTTTCCATAACCCGCCTGCTCTTTGAATTATCTTTTGCAAACTCGCCAACTATAGCGCGAATGCCTTTCTCCTTGTCAACATAATCAATTATGGCTTTCATAGCCTCAGGTACGAGCCCCTGTCCCCAATATTCTTTTCTAAGGTTATAACCAATAGCCCAGGCATCCAGGTCTTCCTTATAGAAAATCCCACCCTGTCCTATCAATTCTCCTGTTTCTTTCAATACAAATCCAAGGTCAAATTCATCGTTACCATCAATATCACGCGACCTAAGCCATTCTTTTGTAACCTCGATATCCTTGTGAAGAGGATAGATCATAAACTTGTTCACATCCGGATCAGATGCCCATTTAAATATATCTTCTGCATCATCTACTGTAACTGTTCTTAAAATAAGTCTATCAGTTTCAATTCTACGTACCATTACTCCTCCACTGTTCTGTCCCTATTTATCAGTCGCTTTTATGTATTTATCAGCCTGTAACAATAACTCTTTTTTATTATCATGTTCTATAACAGCCAGTGCATCCTCAAGACTTAAGCTCTGAAGTGCTCTTACCTCTTGTGGCCTTACAACACGCGGATTTTCATCTATGTATTTAGCCAGATAGTAAACAACCTGCTTTGTCACACCTGGTTTCTCCGATAACTGATATTGCTCACTTACTCTGAAATCACTTATCAGCGTGGCATCAAGATCTGTCTCTTCTTTTATCTCGCGGATAGCTGTCTCTTTTTCAGTCTCCCCATTTTCCATATGGCCCTTAGGGAAACTATGAAATCCGCTCGCTTCCTCAACAAGAAGATACTTGATTATGCCATCTTCAATTGTGTAAACAATAGCACCACAGGATTTCTCGAATGCCTCGCTAAGACCATCTTTAGCCATGCGTATTCTACTGCCATCTTTTAGGTCATCCTTGTAACCAAGCCTTTTGTATAAGGCATGTGCTCTTTCATTAGAAGTCTCTACATGGAAAACAATTGCACTGATACCAATTACTTTTGCATAGTCCTCCGCGCTCTTGATTAGACAACTCCCAATCCCCTGATCTCTGTATCTTGCCGTAACAGACAGATCGTCAAGATAAATATAGTTATCTCCGCGGAAAACCTGAACTGATAGAAAAGCTACTACCTGCCCATTATCCACTGCGACTATGACCTCATCTTCATGATCAGAGAAGTATCTGTTGAGATACCCTTCCTCATAACCCTCTACGTCATCCGTATGATAAATTGTCTGCAACATCTCTATGAAAAGAGCTTCAATACTTGCTCTGTCGTTCTCTACTGCCTTTCGATACTCTATCATTAATTCAATACCTCATAGATATTTATTCACATGTATATCCTGGTCTTTTATATAAATACTGATCATCCGGAACAATGCTCTTATCCCATACTTGCTCTTTCCAGTTTTCCTCCGGAATATCTTTAATTGCAACAGAAACGCTCGTGGTCTTGCATCCAAGTGTTTCAGCGATTACTTCCGCAACTCTTTCAGCACATTCTTTTTTCTGCTCTTCAGTTCTTCCTGTAAAACACTTTATTTCAACGTGTGGCATTATCCCTCCAACAATTCACTCAAATCTATAGTTTTAATACCATTTTCAGCCAAGAGTTCTGCAAAGATACCCTTGCCTTCAATAAGTTTACCGCTAAAACTACCATCATATACCTGCTTCACCCCACAGGAAGGGCTCCTTGACTGGAGAATCACCAGATCTACTTTTTCTGTAATGGCTTTTTGAAGACATTTCTCAGCACCGGATCTGAATTCTTTATCTTTGCTTTCTCCCTGCTTATTAGTTACTATGCCATTTACTATTTCGCATGGGATCCTTGGTACCGGAAGGCCACCTTCCACTTCAGGGCATACAGGGATGACCTCATGCCCTTTTATGTACTCCGCAACTTTTTCACTGTAATTGTTGCCACCATTATATTTGCAATTCTGCCCCAACAAGCAGGCACTGACCATTATTTTCATCTGTTAGCTCCAAGACTCATATTGTCTGACTCTAGTCCAAAATTGGCTCTTTTTTCAAAATACTTATCTTCTACTATATCTGTTTTTATAAAAGAAAAAAAGCCACCTGACGGTATTTTATCCGCCAGATGGCTCTCGAATTCATTTATGTTTAGACCAATTCAAGTCTGGCTCTCACTGATGCAGGAGACTCTTTTATATTGTTCTCGATAAGAACCTGCTCTACATCTGCAAAGGTCGGAAGATCTGAGATAATGATGCTTCTAGCTTTCTCTCATAATCCTGTCCAATAACTTCAAGAGAAGATAAGTTGTTAAGGCTGCGCTTTTGTGTTTTTCTTCTTTAAGCACAAAGCTGCCAAAGAGAAACTTTACCATTAAACATACTTTAGAATGTCCTTAAAGCTCTCTAAATGATATGTGGCCTTTCCATAGCTTTCTGCGCTCCCGATACCGGCGCTGTAAAAACCGCCCGATACCGCAGCATCTATGCCGGCTTCAGCATCTTCTATAACAAGGCAGTCCTTCGGCTCTTCTGCAAGGAACTGGGCAGCTTTTAAGAACACTTCCGGATCGGGTTTGGATCTTGTGATATTGGTGCCATCACTTATGGCGTCAAAGAAACCTTCCAGCCCGATCTGTTTTAATATGAACTTGGTATTTTTGCTCGAAGATCCGATGGCAAGCTTAAGTCCCCTGTTTCTAAGCTCCTTTAACGTCTCTCTGACCTCCTCCGAGAGGTCTTTTTCAGACATATTTTCAAGACTCTTTCTGTAGATGTCGTTCTTTTTTCCGGCGAACTTTTCCTTTTCATCCTTTGAGAACTCAGGTCCTGAATATTTTTCCAGTATGATCTCAAGAGAATCCATTCTGCTGACGCCCCTTAGCCTCTCATTGATAGTCCTGTCAAAGGGAATATTCAGCTCATCTGCCAGCTCCTTCCAGGCAAGATAATGGTATTCATCGGTAAAACAGATAACTCCGTCCAGATCAAAAATTATGGCCTTATATTTCATATCAGATGTAATCCTTTCCGCACAGGGGATCAATGGGACTTACTCCCATAAACTCAGATCTGCCCATTATTTTCTCTACAGTTGCATCGACAAAATCCGCACCTGCGCTGTAGGAATTAATATAAGTCCCGATCATGGGAGCATCAAACAGATGATATGGATACGAAGTCGATATCATCATCATAGGTATTTCTGATGCATGCCAGGGCGCATCATCTCCAAGCCCAAACACTACGTTCCAGTTGAGTCGCAAAGTAGTGTTATTTGAAGCATTTTCCATATTGCAGACATATAGATACAGATCAAAGGATTCCTTCATCTCAGCAACACTTCTGTACATCTCATGTAAAAGAGCCTTCTTCTCATCAGGCAGTGATGCCGGATCCATAAAATCAGCCGGGACAATTTTAACACGTCTGTCCCTTACCGTAACTTCAAACCCTTCTGCTTCCAGCTTATCCTTCCACATCTTTACAAATGCGCTCTCCGGGTCCATTTCCTTGTCGATCACATTTAGGTATATCCTCCGGTATTTCTTCGGACTTAACGGCAAAAGAGCTTTCTCGTCCCTCACAAGAGTGACAGCCTTATCAGCCACCTCTTTTGCCCACATTCTGTGTTTGCTGCAGCCAACAACTGATAACTCTTCTTCCATAGGGACAAGACTTCCGTTTTTTTGTTTCTCATGAAGCCCCAGGGATGCCTTTGTTGCAAGGATTCTCAGCACTGCCTCATCAAGTCTTTTTACGGACAACAAACCACTGCCAATACCCTCAAGCATGAAACCGTAATCTTCTTCAAGGCTCTTGTTGAACAAAATCATGTCGCAGCCGTTTTCTATGGCAGTCGGTATGGCAATATTTCTGGGCATTGCACTGGTAAATCCTACCATGGGAGTGGCATCTGTGGTTATAAGGCCATTAAAGCCAAGACGTTTTCTGAGAAGACCTCCAAGAAGTTCCTTAGAAAGAGATGCCGGCATCAACATGCTTCTTCTGTCAGCATTATTGTTAATCTCTTTTACATAAGCCGGCTGGGCAATATGGCCCACCATTACAGTCTTTGCTCCCTTGTCTATAAGACTTTTATAGATATATCCAAAGCTGTCATCCCACTCTTTTACAGACAGAGAATTGACACTGGTAAGGATATGCTGATCTCTTTCATCTATTCCATCTCCGGGGAAATGTTTTATTGACACGGCAACATTATTTTCATCTGCACCATCCATATAGCGTGAAGCGAAGGAAACTATCTTCTCCGGGTCATCGCCAAAGGTCCTGACGTTTGTTATCGGATTATGAAAGTCTCTGTTGATATCCACGATAGGAGCAAAAGACCAGTTTAGTCCCAGTGCTGCCCCTTCCCTGCATGCAACATACCCCATCCTGTAGCCGTTTTCAGGATCCGCAGTTGCTGCAACTGCCATGGGCTTGCCAAAAGATGTCCCCTCTACCGCCAGTCCATCTCCACCACTCTCCGTATTAGCGGCTAATAAAAGCGGAATTTTGGCCATTGACTGTATTTTTCTGTGAGTATCCTGAATCTCTTTTGCTCTCCCACTTCTGTACATCATCCCGCCAACACCAATTCCACTGACGATTCCGCGAAGAACTTCATCTTCACTGCTAAATCCCATAGGACAAAAAACCTGTCCGCATTTTTCCTCAAGGCTCATGTCCTCAAAGGTCTCTTTTACCCAATTTATGGCACTCTCGTCAAGAAAAAACGGATTCCCGGTATAATCGATTTCATAATTATCAAATGTCATATCAAACTCTCTTCTTCCAAAGTATTAAGCAAAGTATTTCCTGAGAAAATACGCCGGGCCACAGCTCCAGGCATGACAATAACTGTTTACAATGGTTCCTCCGTAAGGTGACTCGTCCGGATTTTCGGGATTATACAGCTCCCAAAAGGTGTCTGCACCGTTTTTGATCATTCCGCCCCAGTACTGTCTCATAAGATTGTGAGCGTCTTCTTTCCTGCCAAGCTTAATAAGTGCATCTATATAGTTGTGATACATATAAGGAGTAACCATTTTAACAGCACCGTCGCAGCCATTTAGTCTTTCCAAAAGCCTGAGTGCAGCACTACCTTCAACGGCATTTCCAAGTATCATCCATATCTGAGATGCAAAGGAGATCTGTCTGTCTTTCCCGCTTACGTACATGCCCATTTTTTCATCATATAAAAAAGTATTGGCTGCATCCTTTACTTTGTTGTAAAGATCAGCATACTCTTCCTCTGAGAGCACATCTCCGACCTGCTCGGCAAGCTCAATTGCTGCCTCCAGCGCGTACAGGAATATCCCCTGCGCACTTGCCTGTTTATTCAGCTCCAGATTCCAGTCCACAAAGCACCAGCCAAGAACGTCAAGGTCCTTTACTACATAGTGTTGGTCAAGGCCCTCTCTGGCAAGACTGATCTGTCTGCGGCATACCTGCCACAGATCCTCCAGCGCCTCCTGGTCACCTGTCTTTCTGTAATAATCCCTGAGAATGACCACAAAAAACAGAGAATAGTCAAACATACAGGTGTCGTCTACTTCAGGCTCAGGCTCCAAAAATACGCAGGCTCCGACTCTTCCATTCTCCTGAGTAAGCGCACCGAACAGGTATAGGCAGGATTTGACCATATCATTCATTCTGTAGGTTTCATAATTGGCCAGAGCCTGTATCCTAAGATCTCCTATCCACAGCCTTCTGTCTCTTTTAGGTCCATCCTCAAACACTGTCTGCATGCAATCTTTGAGAGTTTTTACAGCCACCTTGTCCATCTCTCTGTCCAAGGGATCTGCCGCCTCATAGGGTAAAAGATCCGTATCTCTGGCAGAAGTGACGGCCTTGGCCCAAGCTTCGGAAATCTGAAGGTCAAATCTTGAACTGATATCCATAACCTCAATCCTTACAAATCTGAATGAATATCGTCTGTCAAAGTCCAGCCTTCCGGGGACCACATCCACCTTTACCAGCTCTTCCTGGATCCATGATGCGCTTACCCAGCCACTGTATTCTGATGCATCCTCAAACAGCTCTACTTCTCTTTCGGCAAAGCGTACTCTTAAGAGCACCGGAGCATCTGCATGAGCTCCTATGTTCTTAAAATCAAGAGAAAGATATCCAACCAGATGTCCGCCAAAGTCAAGGATGACCTCATCACCTTTTTTTAGTGACATAGTCCTGAAATCCCGGAGACTTTTTTTCTTTATTCCCTTGCCGTCCCTTGTAATACTTACTGTTTCGGCTACAGCAATCTCTTTTTCATTTAACCTTGGGAAAAGAGCCGTTGCTTTTTTCAATAATCTTAAGTCTTTCATGCTTTCAATAATCTCTTTATCAAATCATTGTTGTTCAGGTAAATAAGGAAAACAACCAGCAATACTGCATTTATAATTGACTGCATCGTTGCATTCACTGAGTTTGAGAATACAGCAAAAGTAGAATTTAAAAGTGACATGCAAACAGCCGCCAGGAGAAAGCCAATCTTCTCGTTTGTGAATCTGCCGATATATCCTGCGATAAACATAGGGAGAAATGCTGTAAACATGATGGCTATACTGCCAAAATTGAGCTGTCCTCCATTTATTGTCGTATTTCTGGCCGCATTAAGTGTTCCCACTATACCCATCAGGCCTCCACTGATCCCATAACAGATCAGAGTGTTTTTTACCTCATTGATACCTGTAGCCACAGCCACCTTCTGTCCCGACTTAAGTGCGTTGTAGTCATATCCAAAGGCCGTTTTATCAAAAGTAATTATCATAAATGCAAGGACTGCCGCTATTATCAATGCTGCATAGACCCAGGTTCCTGTAAGAGCGGACATTGAAGGATTTTGAACTTCACTCATAACATATTTGCCACCGGTTATTGTGTACATAATTCCCTCATACACTAGCGTTACTCCCAGTGAGACTATGATGGGAGGCAGTCTTAATGTGCAATATGTAAGACCCGATATTAGTCCAAGTATCACTCCTGCAACAAGGGATATACAAAGCATCAGCGGTGCAGAGCCATTTCCCCCGGAGAGAATCCCATAGGTTATTTTTGCCCCTATGATAGATGACAGACCGGCCATTGATCCCAGGGAGAAATCAAATCTTCCGCTGTTCAGATTTATGGAAAGAGCCATGGTTGTGATCATCACAATAGCTGTATAAACTATGAAATTGTCAAAGCTTTTCATATTTGAAATCACACTCTGTCCATTTAACAGGCAAAGAGTCTGCAAAACCACAAGGGTTACAACCGGCATGGCCAGTGCGTTTACGATTCTCTTCGGGGTACTCATAGCTAATCTCCTTATTACTCTGTATTACTTACTCTCTACAAGGCTCTTTACATCCTGATAGGTGACCTGACTTCCGATAATGCTATCAAGTGTCTCTTTGCTGTAGATGGGTGAATCACCGTTGTCATTGACAAAATACTCATCGAAGGTTGCCTTGTCTGTTGCTACCAGATAGCCCTGATTGAGCGATACAGCATTTCCCTCATCATTTCTGATAAGATTTCCGTCAATCGCATTTGAAACCAGCGCAAATACAGGTCCGATAGATGATGAATACTTACCTGCAAGATATTTAAGACTTCCACTCTCCATTGACTGACTGTTCATGGCAGTAAAGGAATCAATATCGGCAAAAGGTATATTTTCCTGTGAAAGTGTCTGTGCAAAGAATGTAGTTGCCATTCCAACTGAAAGGAATGCCTCGGGAGCCTTCTGAATAGCTGCACCAAGCTCATCTGTTGTTGTATCGCCATATCCCTGGAGGTATGCAACAAGTTCAACATCGCCGGAAACCTTTGAAAGATCAATTCCCTGATCCTGGAAAATCTGTCCCACGATCGCTCCCATGTCATTTGCTCCGCCGTAGGTACAACCAAGTCCCGTAAGAATACCGGCTGCTCTGAAAACGTGCATAGGATTTGGAATGAAAGCGCCATAGAGAGCCACCTTCTTTACTCCCTGATTTTTAAAATACTCGCCCATAGCTTTTCCTGCCTCAAATTCAGTGGCATTTGAAGGTCCGATCTGGCAAACGAAGTGCTCATAACCTTTGTATTTTTCATACTGCTCGTCATCAAGAACTCCTGAAGCTATTGCATAGTAAAGGCCATACTGCTCGCAGGTCTCAATCTGCTGTGCTCTGTCGCTGCTGGATAAAGAGATAACTGCGTCATATCCCTTTGATGCAAATTTTTCAATAGCGGCCTTCTCGTCTTCAGCGCTTGCCAGCGCATCAGTGTAATCAAAGGTAACATCATAGTTTTCCTGAATATACTTCTCATAGTAATTTCTAAATCCCAGGGCTTCCTCACCGCTGACATCTGCTACAAGCACTCCGATTTTCTTGGCTTTGCCGGAAGGCTGAGTAGTTGTTTCAGCTTCCTGTGCCGGTGCTGCGTTATCAGCACTGCCCTGTGCAGCAGGTGCCGAATTTCCGCATCCTGCCATCACCATCATGGCCCCGGCCATGATAAGTCCGATCACTTTTGTAAGTTTTTTGTTCATAATATTTTCCTCCTTTATCTTGGTAACAGTGCTGTCCTGTAATTCATGCTGGTTACATAAACCACCGCCAGGAAAAAGACTGCACTGATCACCTGTGTGATGCCGTATGCTGCGCTGCTGTCTATGACTATCTCAAGAATGTCATTCAGCAAAATATATGAGAAGCCACCGATCAGTGCCGCGTAAATCTTACTTCTTGCACCTCCTGAGATTGGCATTCCTCCGAAAACGATCGCAATAAAGATATTCATTCCTATACTTGATGCTGTTGTAGTAGTAACCGATGGGGTATAGCAAAGTGTCAAAAATGCTCCGAGGCCGATTCCAATTCCCGCCATCACAAAAGCCAGGATCGTATATTTACTTGCCTTTATTCCTGTAAGCTCTGCACAAATTGGATTTCCGCCCACAAATTTCATCCTTCTTCCGGCCTTCGTAAACTGGAATACAAAGAAGCATATGGCAAAAAAGGCTATTAAAAGCATTGCCTTAAAACCTATGTTGTCAAAGGGCTTTACAACTTCGCTGGGAATACTTATTCCGCCAAGAGCTCCTCCATAACTTGTGATGATCTGTGCTGAGAGAGCTGAAAGAACTGACATCATGGCAACAGTTGTCACGAAGGGAGGTATATGAAAAACCGAGGCTAAAACCGAATTCAGTAGTGAAGCTGTGATACCCACTGCGAATATCGCGACGATCATCAAAATAAGGCTCTGAGTCTTGTTATAGGTCATGACCCCCATAGTGGCTGCAAAGAGCGTTGATGCTCCAAGGCTTATATCAAAGGTGCCAAGGGTATAAATGAAGATCGCCCCAGTAGCAACCACCGCAAGAACAAGAGCCTCATTAAATACTATTTTCAGGTACATATCCAGCCTGTAACCATTTATGCTTACCACCACCAGAAATGCTGCAAACAAAACCAGTAAAGCGGCAATGGGAAGTAAGGATATGAGTTTTTGTTTTATGTTGGTTTTTCTTTTATCTGTCATCTCTTTTACCTTCCTCAGATCATGTAGCTTATGATGTCTCCCTCGCTGAGGGTACTGCTTCTCTTAAACTCTCTTGTGATCTCTCCGTCCTTCATAATGAGTACTCTGTCACTCATACCTATCAGCTCCGGCAGCTCCTCGCTTATCATAAGTATTGCCTTGCCTTCATTTTTGAGCTTTACCATGAGCTGATACATCGCCTGCTTGACTCCGATATCCACGCCTCTTGTGGGGCAATCCAGGATCAGTATCTCGCTTCCGCAGCCTATCCATTTACCAAAGACAACCTTCTGCTTATTGCCACCCGAAAGCTGACCTACTGCCTGATCCATATCTGAACATTTGATCTTAAGTTCATCCACCTGTTTTTTTACATATTTTTTCTCACCGGATGAAGTAACAAGGTTTATTTTGTTTTTAAAGATATTCATTCCGGCGATAGCAATGTTGTCTTTTATACTGGCATCGAGACAAAGCGATTTCTGATCTCTGTCTTTCGACACATATCCGATCTTTTGCCCCATTGCATTGTGAGGGCTGAGTATCTCTTTTCCACTACCGCAGATAACATGCCCCGAATCAAGCTTTAGCGCTCCGAAAAGGGTTTCACCCAGATCATGCATTCCGCTGCTCGCAAGGCCACCGACTCCCACAATCTCTCCGCGGTGGAGCTCCAGAGAAACGTCCTTTAAATTATCTTTGTAGTTCAGGCTTTGAGCGCTGAGTACCACTTCATCAAGAGATGTACACTCCGTATCCGCCCTGTAATAATCACCTTTAAGCTCTCTTCCTATCATGCTGCTGCGGATGGCATCTGCATCAAATTCCTCTTTTTCAAAAGTCCTTATGATGTTTCCATCCCTGAGTACCGTCAACGTGTCACAGACTTCCATGATTTCGTCCAGATCATGAGATATAAAGATCACTGACTTTCCGTCATCCCTCATTTTTCTGATCAGACTGTACATGATCTGCCTTCCATCGTGGGACAGCGCAGTTGATGTCTCATCGATGATCAGAATATCCGGGTTTTTCATGATAACTTTGGCTATTTCAACCAGCTTTCTGTCCTGAAAGTCCAGCCTTCCCATCGCATCTCTTCCGCTGATGCCTGCTATCCCAACGCTTTTAAGAGCCTCATCTGCTTTTCTTTCCAGTTTGTTCTTGTCCACAAGGCCAAATTTGTTTTTAAAGCTCCCAAGTTCGGCAAGGAACATGTTTTCAGCCACCGATATTCCTCCAATGGTTCCGCTTTCCTGAACAACCATTCCAATGCCCTTGTTCAGTGCATCTATCATACTGGCCGGTTCCCATCTGTTTCCCTTAAAAAACATCTCTCCTTCATTTGCTTTCTGCATTCCGGCAGCTATTGAGGAAATAGTGGATTTTCCTGATCCGTTCTCACCGATCAGGCCTCTGATCTCGCCGGGATAAACTTCAAGGTCAACCTCGTTAAGAGCCACGACGCTTCCGAATCGTTTGCTGATATTCTTCATTTCAAGAACTGGTTTATTCATAACTGCCCATTCCTTTCTGTAACGGCGCTCTTTATGATGCAATTATATGTTTAAAAAGCACTGAACATAATTCACAAAATCGCTCAATATTATTGATGTTTTATGATTTAAATATAATAATTTTTATATAAATCTTTGATTTTTTGACATCTACTTGCCGAGCAGATATAGTAGATTTAATAGGAGCCCTCAATATAAGGAGATAAAATGGACGCTAATGCATTAAAGCAGCATATATACGATGTTACAGAGGTGGAAGCATTTTATAGAGAGTACTACCTCGCAGGGAAGAACCCGGATTCGCTTAGAGAATTTCTTAAGAATCTTGACATGGAAATGGTGCTGAGTAAGCACCTTCTGATCAAAGAAAAAAAAGAAACAATCCCCGATGTTTATGAGGATTATTTCTTTTTTGATCTGTCTGACAATGACAGTATTATTGTTCAAAAGCACGAAAGATACAGCCCGGATATTGAGCATAGCCATACCTTTTTTGAAATCTCATATATTTACGATGGCAGATGCACCCAGACTATATCGGGCAATACCATTGAGATGAGAACAGGAGATTTCTGCGTGATCCCACCGGGAATCAGGCATTCTTTTGCGGTATTTGACGACACTATCGCCATAAATATAATGCTGCGCCGTGATACACTTCACACTATGTTCTACTCCTTTCTCAACACCCGTAACATCCTCTCATCCTTCTTTCTGAACAACATTTATGCCAAAAAGGCGAACGATTATATAATGTTCAGGACCGGCCAGGACGCGGCCATTTCCGAGTCCTTCATATGGATGTTAACAGAGAGTCGCAACAAGGAAGAGTACCACTACCAGGCCATAACAAACACCCTACTCCTCGACTTCTATCTGATAATTAGACGGTACTCCGAATCTGTTCAGATGCCCCTGTTCGACTCCAGAGTAGATGTCCAGCGCTATGCTCTTATCCAGTATATTCAGGAAAACTACAAAGACGTTACCTTGTCGGATCTGTCAAATAAGTTCCACTATTCCAATGAATATACATCAAGACTGATAAAAGAGCTCACAGGCATGAATTACACAGATATCCTGCGAACTGTCCGAATCGAAAGATCGCAGGATCTTCTTGCCAATTCCACCATGACGGTGCAGACCATAGCAGAAGCTGTTGGGTACGATACCACAGAGCATTATATAAGGCAGTTTAAAAAGCACACAGGCATGACGCCCTCTGCATATCGCAAACAGTCCACATCAAACAGAACCAGGTAAAAGAGCGATGCTCATGCACCGCTCAGCAAACCATATTAAAAACTGCTACTACGCCTCTCATAATCCTCGCGGATATCAACATCCCACTCGCAGTAATCCAGCTCCTCATCTGCCTCCTCTGCGCTATCTGCCATCATTACTGAACAAACCGCCTTGGAAACACCTGCATACAAATTCGCAGTTCCCACAGAATCATGCATATAGTTGACCGCTCTCTCCTTCTTGATGCCAAAACGCTGTGCTTCCGCGTAGGAATCGATATTTGCCCCTATGAAAATGAACTGCCATCCGTACCTCTTCTGCTCATGCTGGATCATCTTCTTTATCTGACCATATGAGTATTTGCAGCTGGCATTTTCCATTCCATCAGTTGTTATTACGAAAATAGTCTTCTCAGGTCTCTTGTCCTTAGGTGCATTCTTATGTGCATTCACCGTGTGTTTGATAGCTCCACCAACTGCATCAAGAAGCGCCGTGCAGCCCCTCACATAATACTCATCGGGAGTGATGTCCCTGACCTCTCTGATATCCACTCTGTTGTGCAGAACCTCTGTCACATCATCGAAAAGAATCGTGGAAACAAACGCCTTCTCACCGGTCTCACGCTGCTTCTTAATCATGGAATTGAAACCGCCTATTGTATCCAGCTCCAAACCACCCATTGATCCGCTTCTATCCAGTATATAAATAATCTCTGTATATCCTCTACTCATATCGATACCTCCATCGTAACAATCATTTGTTTTTTTACAGGCTCCGTTTTCCTCTCACCCGGTTTGCATGCCAGCCGGTTGTTTTATCACCGGAGCTCTATCTGATAATGTCATGTTACTATGAAGGCAAATAAAAATGGTCAACCCGTAGGCGACCATCTCTATCATCCCTTCGACAGCGGATCCAGTCCGTAATCAAAGAGTGTAATATCAATTTTCATAACGCTGTAGTCCTTTTGAAGAATGAAATATTTGACCACAACATCTGTCTGGGAAATCGGCGATAATGCATACCCCGCAAGTC
>JAEEGK010021767.1_pt1 | contig 13527 bp, 10 predicted proteins | sample 8958771 | NCBI WGS metagenome assembly JAEEGK01 (sample SAMN16246547, study PRJNA631951) | gut metagenome | biome: gut microbiome; feature: rumen; material: SC-attached | host: Bos | place: Iran: Karaj | collected 2018-10 | reverse complement strand
ACATGTTCGCATGCTCCGGAATCCTCTTTAATCATGAATCCGAGAGACGCGGAGAGACTTTTGTAACTCGTAAGATCACTCTTGCCGCGGCACGTATAGCAGCAGGGATCCAGGATAAACTTTATCTCGGAAATCTCTCATCACTTCGCGACTGGGGATATGCCAAGGATTATGTAAAATGCATGTGGCTTATGCTTCAGAATGAGAAGCCCGATGATTTTGTAATAGCAACAGGAGTTCAGCATTCCGTAAGAGAGTTCTGCACACTTGCTTTTCACTACGCAGGTATCGAACTTGAATTTAAGGGAGAGGGCGTGGAAGAAAAGGGATATGACAAGGCTACGGGGAAAGTGCTCGTTGAAGTAAGCCCCGACTTTTTCAGACCCACGGATGTTGTCAATCTTCTGGGAGATCCTTCCAAGGCTGCTAAGGAACTTGGATGGAATCCCACCGAGACTTCTTTTGAAGAGCTTGTAAGACTTATGACGGAATCCGACATGAAGAAGGCTGCAGCAGAGGCTAAAAACAGATAATGAATATAATTTTGCTCTCGGGCGGTTCGGGCAGAAGACTCTGGCCGCTTTCGAATGAAGTAAGAAGTAAACAATTTATCAAAGTATTCAGGGACCCTGACGGAGAACCCGAATCAATGGTACAGAGAGTTTATCGCCAGATAATCTCTGTGATCCCCGATGCAGATGTTACCATCGCTTCATCGAAAAGACAGCTTTCTTCCATCAAAAACCAGCTCGGTGAAAATGTCTCGATATCTCCCGAGCCTGCAAGAAGAGATACATTTGCGGCTATCGTACTTGCGCTTTCATATCTGACAGATGTGAAGAAAGTATCTCCGGAAGAGTCCGTTATCATATGCCCCGTAGATCCGTATGTTGAGGATGATTATTTCAGGGCGCTCATATCCCTCGAAAAGCTCGTAAAGGAAAAAGAGGGAATATGTCTTCTCGGAATTAATCCAACATTTCCTACAGCAAAGTACGGATATATTGTTCCTGTGGATAAAGAAGAGGTAAGCTGCGTATCCAGCTTCAAGGAAAAACCTTCCGAGGATGATGCAAAGAAGCTTATCGAAAAAGGAGCACTCTGGAATGCCGGTGTATTCGGCGTAAGAGCGGGATATATACTTGGGATTGCGGAAAAACTTATAGGATATAAGAGCTACGAAGATCTTCTTGCCAGATATGAAGAAGTAGAGAGCGTAAGTTTCGATATTGCCGTTCTGGAAAAAGAAAACAACATCAGGGTTCTTAGATTTTCCGGGGAATGGAAAGATGTGGGAACCTGGAACACAATGGCGGAGACCATGGACTCTTCATCCTTCGGAAACGTGGTATTCGGAGGAGAATGTGTAAACACGACCGCCGTAAACGATCTTGATATACCCGTTATATGCATGGGACTTAAGGATGTGATCGTTGCAGCGGGACCTGACGGAATACTTGTTTCGGACAAGCATCAGTCCAGTTATATAAAGCCGGTGGTGGATGCGGTTTCGGGTGATGTGAGATATTCAGAGAAGAGCTGGGGGTCTTTTAAAGTCATAGATTCCTCGGAAAGGTCACTGACCATAAAGGTAACGCTTCTTCCCGGACATCACATGTATTACCACTCCCACGAAAGACGTGATGAAGTATGGACTGTGGTCGAAGGAGAAGGCATTTGTATTACGGACGGAAATCGCAGGGCCGTAGGCCCGGGAGATGTTATAGACCTTCCCGCAGGCTGCAAACACACTATCATCGCACAGACAAGACTTGAACTGATCGAAGTCCAGACGGGAAATGAGATCAGTGTATCGGATAAGATTAAATATGAGTACGATTTTGAAGAAAAATAAAAACGGATTAATGGCTGATGACAGGGAGATGATAAAGTTCTGCATTCCCTTAGGGCTTTCTTTTGTCCTTCTCCTTGTTTTGAACATTTTATGGGGACAGAACTGGATCGATTCCGATATGGCCGCAGAGATGGTCTTTTCGGATCTTTTGGGAGATACGGGTCATTACATTGCATCCCCCGACTGGTATTACTCCACGGAGTTCAGGATCCTTTACACCCAGCTTATTTTTGTTCCGCTCCTTCGCATCATACCGAGCTGGGCCGTAGTGCGTATCATTACCAATATGATCACTTATGTGGTCCTGGTCCTTTCATATTTCTTCATGATGAAGGGATATGAGAAAAAATACGTGGTGCTTTCTTCTGCTGTGCTGCTTCTTCCCATTTCCGAAGCGATAGCTCAGCATGTTCAGATGGGTAATACTTACATGCCCCACATGATCCTCATGTTTCTGGCAGTTGGTCTTGCAAGAAGACTCGACAGGGAAGAGTCAAAGAATCTCAGGGTTTTATGGTGGATCCTTCTCATTGTCTTAAGTATCATTTGCGGAGCTTCAGGTGTCAGGTATTTTCTGATAATCTACGCGCCTCTTCTTGTCACTGCATTTTTGAGGGCATATGTTAAATGCGGTATCAAAGAGGGTGCTTTGAAAAAGTGGAGAGAAGAACTCGGACTTATCAAGATAGCAGTCATTTCCTCAGCTGCTGCATTTGCCGGTTATCTGTATAATTCCATCATCATCAGACAGACATATCAGTTTACCACTTATGAAACTCTTTCTTTTGCGACCATCAATCATGGGATCTGGTATGAGAGAGCAGCATCGGTATTCGGATGCCTTTTGGAAATACTCGGATATATTCCCGGAGGAAGCGTTCTATCGCTTCGCGGCGTTGTTACAATGGCTGCATTTGTCATGATCTTTTTGATCTACGTTTTGGTTAAGCGTACATCATCGGATGTATTCGTCGGATCCGGCACTCTCGGAAGAGATGATCCTTATACTGCGGAAGATACCGCGGATATGTTCTTTATCCATTACTTCGTATCGGGATTTGCGATAATGGCATTTTTCCTTACATTTACCGATACGACTCTTACCCCCAGATATTTTTCCACCTGCTTCTATATGGCTCTTCCCGTACTAGTCATCTGGCTTATCAGGGAGGGCGACGAGGCTGTAAGACAGGTATTTATGATCGTTCTTGCGGGATGCCTAATGCTAAGCACTCTTAAGATCTCTTATTCCATGGCAACCACCGATAAGAATGCAGCAAGAAGGGAAGTTGTCCGGTATCTTATGAGCGATCCCATTAAGTTCGGAAGCTGCGGTTATTCTCTTTTTGCGGATTCCAACGTACTGATGGAGCTTTCCGACGGAAAACTTATCGTTAGTGCTTTAACTGAAGATTTAAGCGACAGATTCAGGTGGTCCACTGCGGTTTACTTCCCGGAAAGTCTGCGGTATTCCATGATGGACAGGGTTCCTCAATACTTTTGTGTTTTCCCTGAAGGAACGGATGTTTCATCGCTGAATTTGTCCGTTACCTTCCAATATGATTCTACCGTAGCCGGATATGACATTTATTACGGCCCTGAATATGAATTCTGAGAGTAATTATAAACTTCATCTGCTCACGGCACTTTCCGTCATCATCGTCCTTGCCTTCGATGTCTTTTTTGCGTTTCAAAAAGAAGGCTGGCACATGGACGAGATCTTAAGTTATGAGCTTTCGAATTCCGAGTTCACTCCCTGGATAACACCCACCCAGCCCGAGGGAAGACTTGAGAAATACTATCGTAACGAGATACATGACGAGAGATTCGGACGTACCGTTTCCAATCTGGTCACACAGGTTCTTGATGTGATCAAACATAGAGGTTCATCCGTTGCGGCATCTTATACTGCGGATGTTTATGATGCTCCTCAGTGGATGACGGATGAAGACATCACAAAGTATGTTACATTTTACGGAACCGATTCCGTCATTGCGCTTTCCGCATACTACAACACAACGACGGACAATCATCCGCCTCTTTATTTCATGCTTCTTAATATCTTCTCTGCCGTATTTTCGCTTTTTGCGGGCGGCGTTCTTTCCGTATGGCCCGGAATAATCCTCAACATGATCTTTATGGCAGGGTCTTGCCTTGTAATCTGCGGATTTTTCAAGGATATAGTAGGCAGGAAATATCTCGGACCTGTAGCGGCACTTATCTACGGTCTTTCAACCGCAGGATTAAATACGGTGCTCCTCATCAGGATGTATTCTATGACATCCTTCTTCTGTCTGGCATTTACTTATCTTATATTTCTTAAGCTGCGCAAAGAAGACGAGCCCGGATATAAAAGCAGACTCCTTACTCTTGTTACGCTTCTCGGTTTCCTTACCCAGTATTTTGTCTGCATTTACTATTTCTTCCTTACGCTTTGCGTACTGGTTTACCTCATTAAGACCCGGAAGACCGCATTACTCAAAGGCCTGGTAAAAGCCCTCGCTATCTCTGCGCTGCTCGGACTTATATTGTATCCCTTCGTATATCATGACTTCTTCGGAACCTCCATCGGAAATTCAGTAAGAGAGAGTATGGCCGGTATCGGAGGATATATAGAAAAGATCACCGCCTTCGGAACTTTGGTTGCCACAGAATGCGCGGGAAGCATCGCTGCACTTATTGTTTTGTTCCTTATTGCGGCAGGCGCGCTTATCCTCGCACTTAAAACAAAGCGTGTCAGAGCATGGGCCGCAGCTCCCGCAATATCCGCATTCGGATATTTTATGACGGTTTCAAAGATTGCACCTTACACCGTGGACAGATATCTGATGCCTGTTTTGGGAGTTATCATCGTCAGCTTTGTGATCACGGTTTCTTTTGTCATAAGGATCCTGATGGAGAAATTCCTTGCGGATGAGGGTAAGAGAAAGGTGATTTCGGGACTGGCCGGAGTATTGGTTTGCACTATATGCATTGTGTTTCCCTTCTTGAACAATCCCGGTTATCTATACAAAGGGTATGATGCCCAGCTTAAGATCTCGGAGCGATATGAAGATCTTGATGCCGTGGTGATATATGAGGGTACAAGCTTTTACCAGAATGTGCCGGAACTCATGAATTATGACAATTGCCTTTTGGTCAATATAGAAGAACTGCCTGTATTTGACGAGAAACTGAGCGCTCATGACGAGATCGTGGTGATCGAAGGAGCGGGTATCGACAGGGAAGAGGTTCTTACAACTCTGGGCGATATGTATGGCTATTCATCCGTTACCGTTTTGATGGAGGAAGGGGTATTCGGAGACAGGGTCTGCCTGCTTTCAAAGTAAGGCCGTTTGGTGTATAATATTCGTTTAGCGGAGTTTAGAAAATAGGGCAGGAAGAGAATAATGGAAACTATTTATTCAGCACTTAAAGTTAATAATGAGTTCGAACTTTGTAATGTTTATTCCGAGGAGGCTAAGAACCTTCTGGAGCAGGCACTTCTCAAAGCGAGGATCTCTTATTATATGAATTATCCCAGAAAGAGACTTTTTGACCGCCATAAGTTCAATGTTATCTTTTGTGTTAACGAAAATAATCTGGCGGAAGCCGAGGAGATCGTTTTTGAGCTCTTCGGTGAAGAAGATCCTGTGATCAAAATGATCTCACAGAAGAATCCGGTGGATTATCTGTAAGACGATCGCAGATCGGAAAGATGTTTGGAGAAAGAAATGGACTACAGCAGAAAAGGCGTCATTCAGAGAAGACGTCAGTTAAATTCATACGGAGACAAGATCGTCAGGAAAGTACTCCTGCTTGCGCTTAAGCTGGTACTTGCCGGGATCATTGCGGTTTTTATATGCCTTGCGGCAGGCGGTATCGGACTGTTTAAGTCAATCCTTGCCGGTACTCCCGTAATTCATATTTCGGATATCATAGCAAACGGTCAGGCCACCATTGTTTATGATGCGATGGGAAACGAGTTCGACCACTATGTCGGTAAGGACGCAAACCGCATCGAGGTTACCTGGGACGGAATCCCCAGACAGCTTGCTCTTGCTTTTGTAGCAAGTGAGGACGAAAGATTTTACGAGCACAACGGTATCGACTATCGAGGAATGGCCAGAGCACTCTATTGGTTCATACGTTCCAAGGGAGACGAGACTCAGGGCGCTTCCACCATAACTCAGCAGCTTCTTAAGAACACCATCTTCGTTGACTGGACGGAAGAAGGTGACAATATGATCAAGAAGCTTAAGCGTAAGATACAGGAGCAGTATCTGGCTATCGAAGTTACCAAATCCACCACCAAGGATGAAGTTCTGCTCAGATATCTTAACGCCATTAACATGGGCCAGAATACCCTCGGGGTCGAATCGGCATCTCAGAGATATTTCGGAAAATCAGCTATCGATCTGAATCTTTCCGAATGTGCCGTTTTGGCTTCGATCACCCAGAATCCTTCATACTATAACCCAATCAAGCATCCCGAGAATAACGTCAAGCGTCGTAAGAACTGTCTCGATAAGATGCTCGAGCTCGGTTTCATCACCCAAGAAGAATATGATGAGGCCATTGCGGATACCGATGATGTGTATGACAGGATCCAGTACCATGATACATACATCGCCGAAGCGGATACCCAGGAGGGTAACTATTTTTCCGATTCGCTTTACAGTGATGTTCTCGACGATCTCATCAATGTAGCCGGATACGACAAGGCTCAGGCGGAGCATATGATCACCAGCGGAGGTCTCAGGATCCAGTCGACCATGGACCCTTACATCCAGGCTATTGTTGATGAGGAATTCTCCAATCCCGAGAATTTCAAGTTCAATGATAAATACATGCTGAACTATGCTCTTACGATTTTTGATGAGGACGGAACTCCTCACAATTTCTCAAAAGAGAACATGGTAACATGGTTTAAGAATACGTACGGTTACAGCAAGTACAAGCTTCTTTACAGTTCCACCGAAAACGCGCAGGCTGCGATCGATGAATACAGGGCAGCTTGTTTCGAGGAACTGGGACTTGTGGAGACCGAGGATAATTACGATGAAAGCATTAAATTTACCGTACAGCCTCAGATGTCCATGGTCATCATCAATCAGTCCACAGGTGAAGTTGTAGCGGTAGCCGGAGGAAGAGGAGACAAGGAAGGACGACGTACCCTTAACAGAGCAACTTCCTCCACCAGATCGCCCGGATCGGTATTTAAGGTTCTTGCTTCCATCGGTCCCGGACTTGATACCGGAATGGTAACTCTTGCAACAACCTATGCGGATGCACCTTTCAATTATGATACCGGTACCGCGGTTCAGAACACATCAAGGTCCTGCAGCTATCAGAACCTTTCTCTCAGATACTGTATCGCATATTCCATGAATATCGTTGCGGTTAAGAATCTGACATATATCGGACCCATAACCGGATTCAATTATCTTCAGGAACTGGGATTCTCGCACCTTACCGCGGGAAAAGAGATCGGAGGAATGGTATATTCCGATATCACACAGTCCCTTGCACTTGGCGGACTTACATACGGTGTTACCAACGAAGAGGTTACCGGTGCATATGCTTGTATCGCAAACGGCGGAGAGTTTATCAAGCCCCATCTGTATACCACCGTTACCGATTCTTACGGAAACATAATCCTTGATAACAGGGATCCTAAGAAAAAGCGTGTATTCAAAGAAACAACCGCATGGCTTCTTATCGATGCCATGAGATCCTGCGTAGCTTACGGTACAGGTAACAGAGTTAACTTCTACGGTGCGGACATCGCCGGTAAGACCGGAACCACCTCAGACGGATGGGATCACTGGTTTGTAGGAATGACTCCTTATTACACCGCGGGTGTATGGACCGGATATGACGACAATACCGAGCAGAACTGGGATGAGATGCATACTTCGGAGATGCTTTGGAAAGCCATCATGAGCAGGATCCACGAAGATCTCGAATATAAAGAATTTGAGATGCCCGAAGGAATCGTTGCGGTAGAGGTTTGTTCCGAATCGGGGCTTCTTCCCATCGAAGGACTATGTGACGGAAGCGTAATAACCGAATGGTTTGCGGAAGGAACCGAGCCTCAGTATACATGTGATCTTCACTATGCCGGAATGATATGTGCATATGATAATAAGATCGCATGTCCCAATTGTCCTTTCGCTTACGAAGGCGTTACGGTATTGCCCAAAATAGACGGATATCATCCCGATCTGTACATGGGTGATCCTTCGCTGCAGACGGGTAATACGGTCATTGTAGATAACGGTGACGGAACACAGACATTCAATGTCCCCGATATGGACCATATGTGTCACCATACGGATGAATGGCTGTCCATCCCCGGAAGTGAAAGCATCCTTGCTCAGGAAATGGCTGCGATAGAAGCGGCAAGAGCACAGCATGAAGCCGAACTGGCTGCACTTCAGGGCAGCGTAGCATCTCAGGACGGCTGATGACAGAACGTGCATTTTAAGGCATAATAAAACGGCGGAAGAGATCTTCCGCCGTTTATGATATAAGGGATATTATTCATCATCGGGATCAAAGTCTGTTTCAGCTTCGGGATCGAGACCGTTCTTACGGGCTTCGATCTCACCGAGAAGTCTTTCTTTGCCGGACTCGGCATTCTTGATAGCCGTAAGATGCTTGATATATTCAGCATCAGGGTTATCCTTGTTCTTCTCGTAATAGGCTTTTCCGATCGCTATGAAATTCTTGCGAATGACTTCATCGCAGGTGGTTACCTGAGCCTTAAGGCTTGCGATATCAGCAACTTCCTTGGCTTTGCTTTTAACCTGAAGACCCGCCATATATACAGATTCACCGATTTTTTCAAAAACATCCATAAATGCTGCCCCCTAAATAGTTATTGCCCCATTACTATATCATCCGGCGCGGCTTTTGAAAAGGAATAAACGTGGCACCAAATGATTCATACAATGTAATAAAACAAAGCGGAGAGAGCGAGATCGTCGTAACCAAATCAAGGTTTATCGGAAATCTCGTCAGCGTTTCATCCGCTTCCGAGGCGGAAGAATATATTTCATCCGTCCGTAAAAAATTTAACGATGCAAGACATAATTGCTGGGCTTATATCGTGATGGATGGTAACATGATCGTAAGTAAGTGCTCCGATGACGGAGAACCCTCCGGTACCGCGGGAAGGCCGATCCTCAGTATCATGGAAGGAGCAGGGCTTGTTAATGCGGTCTGCACCGTTACAAGGTATTTCGGCGGTGTTCTGTTGGGGACGGGAGGCCTTGTAAGAGCCTATTCCGATGCTGCATCCTCTGCCTTGGAAAATGCCGTGATCTCTTCCATAAGACGTGGAAAATATATTGAGTTTACCTGTGACTATCCCGATGAAGGCGGTATCAGAAGACTGCTGGAAAGCGAAGATTTTGCCATCACTGATTCGGGATACACGGATAAGGTTACCATAACCGCGCTCGGTCCCGAGGAAAGAGCGGAGCATCTGATGGCAAGGATCACCGATATGACAGGGGGGAGAGTTGTTCCCGAGCCGGGTGAAAGTGTGTATTATTAACCGGATGTCGAAGCTTCAAATTGACAAATCCTTAAGTCCTATATATACTACAAATCGTAATTATGTAACCGCTTACATCAGCGTAGATATGCGTGGGGCATACATATATAAGGGGAAAGATTTATGAAGTATTTTTTTACATCCAAGATTGAAAAAGAAAACGATGAAGTAAGAATTAACATTCCTTTCAATATCTGGGAGGTTTGCAAACATCGTGATGAGATAAGTGCCGAGCTTATTATCGATAATCAGTTCATCAACTGTAACCTTATTCCTCTCGAAAAGGGAATGTATAAGCTTATGATCCCTTCGGGAACAGAGCTTAATATCGATATGAACACCGATCACAAGTTCCTGCTTCATATTACCGATACACTTATCAGGATGGATCAGAATTCTCCCTACAGCGTGGAGAATCCCATCAGAAAGATAGATTCCATCAATCTTATAATCCAGCCCGGAGACGGTCTTTGCGGACAGGCTTGTATTGCGATGCTGGCGGGGGTTACCATCGCAGACGTAATTTCCGTAATGGATTGCCGCGAGTGGCAGGGTACCATGGGCAGACTTATTTCCGCACTCAATTATTACGGAATAGACCACAGCAATGTCATCGTTTATCCCGGAGAGGGAGATAATGTAGTTCTTCCCAAGTGCGCGATCCTTATGGAGAAAATGGGAAGATTCAGCCACTACCTCCTTTACTTTAACGGAAAATTCTATGATCCCAATCTCGGAATCATGGATGAATACGATATGACCAAACTTGTAGGTTATCTAGAGATCAATATATGATATAATACGAAAGGCTTAAGATAGAGACTCCGGGGACAAAAATTTCCCGGAGTCTTTTTTTGCGTAAAAGGAGTACCGTTTTGATAAGAAAAATTCTTAAGATAAGATTTTCGGACAAAGTACTTGCCGCCCTTTCGGTTGCGGCTCTTATACTTGCTCTTATTCCGCTGTACAGACTCGCTTTTTATGCGGTTCCCAGATATGACGATTTCGGTTATGGTCTTAATCTGTGGAAAGAGCAGAGATACGGATACGGTCTTTTAACGATAATCAAGGCGGGATACGAAACCGCCCTCAGTTCCCACTATTCATGGCAGGGAACTTATTCTTCGATCTTCATGATGGCCCAGATGCCGGCAGCTCTCGGATATGACAGATATTTTATCGGCCCCATGATGCTCATAACATCACTTGTAGTATCCGTATTTTTCCTCTCCATGGTACTTACAAGGGTATATCTTAAAGCGGACAGATATAAGAGGATCATCTTTTCTGTTATAGTGACGCTTACACTTACAGAATGTATCTACACCGCACAACAGGGTTTTTACTGGTACAACAGCGGTGTTCATTATGTTTTCATGCACAGCGTAATGTTTATGATGGTGGCGTTTCTGGTTCTGCTGTATCGGGAAACACATGCTGTTGCACGCTTTATCCTGTTTTCCATCGTTACTTTTCTTGCTTTCGTTTGTGCAGGTGCAAATTTCGTAACCTGTGTTCAGGGTATTTTGCTTCTTTCGGGATATATAGTTCTTGTTCTTATAAAGGATGCCCGTAAAGCGGTGTGGTATCTTCCTGCTTTCTTCGTTTACATGTTCGGACTTAAACTCAACCTCCTTGCTCCAGGAAATGCTCATCGCCAGGCTTCTTATCAGGGAGAGGGTGTCGTCTCTTCGATAATTGATTCACTTAAAGAGGGCGTTGTAAACGCCTGGAAGTTCAGCGGGCTTTTTGTTATCGTTCTTATGATCATCGCCATACCCGTTATCAGGATGATGGTTAAAAAGTCGGATTATAAGTTCAGAATGCCGGCTCTTTTTACCCTTCTTTCTTATTGTTTTTACTGCACGGGATATACTTCAAGCTATTATTCCATGGGAAATGCGGGGCTTTCCAGGACATGGATCGCGGTTTGTTTTACTTTCCAGATCCTTCTTTTTGCAAATGAGATCTACTGGATCGGATATCTGGTTCACAGCCGTTTCGCGGAGAAGATTCGGGCTTTGACGGGATTAAGGTTCAGACATTACGTCCTTTATTACGCTGCGGCTCTTGTGATGCTTCTGTTTTCTTTTCACATAACTCAGGACAAGATCGGTGCGGTGTCATCTTTCGGAGCATATTACTATATCCATACCGGCGAGGCATATGCTTTCCACGAGGAATTTCTGGAGAGAGTAAATATCATCGAAAGATCCGGCGGCGGAGAAGTTGTTGTTCCCGAATATGCCTATAAACCATGGTTTCTGATCAACAGAGACATATCGGATGATCCCACCCAGGAGGAAAACAGGATGATGTCCGAGTATTTTGGCATTGATGCGCTCCGCACAGTTCCGAGAGATGAGTATTACGGAGATTAAGGAATTTATAAAAAAAGTCAAAATTCTTGTCTTTATGCTTGCATTTCAAAATAGGAAATACTAATATAGGTAATGTCGATTAGCACTCAAATTAAATGAGTGCTAACAAGAGAAAACCAACAACGCATTCTCATGCGTCAAAAAGGAGGCAACAATATGAAGTTAGTACCTTTAGGTGACAGAGTAGTCCTTAAGGCAGTAGCTGCCGAAGAGACCACTAAGTCCGGAATCATCATTGCAGGAGCTGCAGGAAAAGAAAAGCCCTCACAGGGTGATGTAGTTGCTGTAGGCCCCGGAATCACCGCTGACGGCAAAGAAGTCAAGATGGAAGTCAAAAAGGGCGACAGAGTAATCTATCAGAAATATGCCGGAACAGAAGTTAAGCTTGAAGATGACGAGGAATACATTGTTGTTAAGCAGAACGATATCCTCGCAATTGTAAAATAACGGGAGGCGCATTTTAAAATGGCTAAAGAGATCAAATACGGCGCAGAGGCTCGCCAGGCACTTGAAAACGGTGTTAACTGCCTCGCTAATACTGTCCGTGTAACACTCGGACCTAAGGGAAGAAATGTTGTTCTCGACAAGAGCTACGGCGCTCCCCTTATCACCAACGATGGTGTTACCATCGCAAAAGAGATCGAGCTTGAAGACGGCTTCGAGAATATGGGCGCACAGCTCGTTAAGGAAGTTGCTACCAAGACCAACGACGTAGCAGGTGACGGTACCACTACCGCAACCGTACTCGCTCAGGCAATGATCAACGAAGGAATGAAGAACCTCGCAGCAGGAGCAAACCCCATCATCCTCAGAAAAGGAATGAAGAAGGCTACCGAAGTTGCAGTTGATGCGATCAAGTCAATGAGCCAGAAGGTTAACGGCAAAGAGCACATCGCCCGTGTTGCAGCAATCTCCGCAGGAGATGATGCGGTAGGACAGATGGTTGCCGATGCTATGGAGAAGGTTTCCGGAGACGGTGTCATCACCATCGAGGAGTCCAAGACCATGGCTACCGAGCTTGATACCGTTGACGGTATGCAGTTTGACCGCGGATATATCTCAGCTTACATGGCTACCGATATGGACAAGATGGAAGCTGTTCTCGACAATCCTCTTATCCTCATCACCGACAAGAAGATCTCTAATATTCAGGAGATCCTTCCCCTTCTTGAGCAGATCGTTCAGGGCGGAAGAAAGCTCCTTATCATCGCTGAGGATGTTGAAGGTGAGGCTCTTACCACCCTTATCGTTAACAAGCTTCGCGGAACCTTCAATGTTGTAGCTGTTAAGGCTCCCGGATACGGCGACAGAAGAAAGGCAATGCTCGAGGATATCGCTATCCTTACCGGCGGAACCGTTATCTCCTCAGAAGTAGGACTTGAGCTTAAGGATGCTACCATCGATCAGCTCGGAACCGCTAAGAGCGTTAAGGTACAGAAAGAGAACACCATCATCGTTGACGGTGAAGGCAATAAGAAAGCAATCGCTTCACGTATCGCTCAGATCAAGAAGCAGATTGAAGAGACCACTTCAGACTTCGACAGAGAAAAGCTCCAGGAGAGACTTGCAAAGCTCGCAGGCGGCGTAGCGGTTATCAGAGTAGGTGCCGCAACCGAGACCGAGATGAAGGAAGCTAAGCTTCGTATGGAAGATGCTCTTGCAGCTACCAGAGCAGCTGTTGAGGAAGGAATCATCGCAGGCGGCGGATCAGCTTACATCCACGCATCCAAGAAGGTTGCAGAGCTTGC
>JAEEGK010021762.1_pt1 | contig 13529 bp, 12 predicted proteins | sample 8958771 | NCBI WGS metagenome assembly JAEEGK01 (sample SAMN16246547, study PRJNA631951) | gut metagenome | biome: gut microbiome; feature: rumen; material: SC-attached | host: Bos | place: Iran: Karaj | collected 2018-10 | reverse complement strand
CCTTTATCTGCATTGCGGCCACCGGCGAGGATCACCTGGTGTTTTCCGTGCGGCTGAGCGATGTGGAAAAAACCCGGCACATGGAGGTCGGCCTTCCGGCCAAACGGACGGGAACCTGGATCTTTGCCGCCGGAACGTTTGAGGCGGGAGCAGGCATTGCGGGATTCTCCATCAACTTTGAGCCCTTTATGCACCAGCTGCTGCCCGGGAAGCAGGTGGTGAAAGACGGAAAGAACGCGAAGCTGCTGCTGGGCACTGACGATCTCACCACTCCCGGCCAGCGCCTGCCGGGCGAGCTGGAGGACGTGTGCGTGTACAGCAAAGCGCTGACGGATGAGGATATCGCGAAGCTGAAGGCATATTACCTGGGATAATCAAAGGGGCATCAGCATAACCCGGGTTTTCTGCTCCGGGGAAAATGCCCATGGAGGATAAGGAATGACAGCCAAAGACTACATTCGATGGATCCGGAGCAAGGTTGGCCATGAGAAGATCATCCTGGTTTTTGCGGGCGGATGTATCTTTGATCATCAGGGAAAAGTCCTCCTGCAGCGGAGGGGAGACAGTCACCAGTGGGGATTCCCCGGCGGAGCCATCGAACCGGGAGAAACCCCGGAGATGACGGCCGTTAGGGAAGCCAAAGAAGAAACCGGATTTGATGTTTCCGTCGGCCGGCTGATCGGTGTCTATACGGATCCGGATATTACATACCCCAACGGGGACCGGGCGCAGAGCATTGTGATCGCTTATGAGCTCCACGTGACAGGCGGTCAACTTTTCTGCGACCGGGAAGAAACACTGGAGCTGAAGTATTTCTCAAAGGACGAAAAGCCGCAGCTGTTTACCGGCTCACATGAAGCCTTATGGAATGATATCTTCAAATAACACAACCTGGGTTTTTTATCCCGGTCTGTTGACAACTCAGCAATATGATTGAAGTTCGTAATAAGATAAACGAACGAAGTACTGCCTATCAAAAGTATTCAGGGGGAGACATGAAGCACAATTATCAGATGAACCTGCAGGACTGTTACGTGGAGGAGGATCTGTTTCCGAAGATTTTCACAGGGTATGAGGAACGGGACTACGGTATCCTGTTTTACAATACGGAGAACAAGGACTCTTTCGACTCCAATCATGCTGTGATATACAGGGACAGGATCCATGACCTTCCCCGGGTTCTTGCGGATATTACCGGATTCTACCAGGCAAAAGGCAGCCGGCCGATTATCTACCAGTCGATGCTGGATGACAACTGGTTTGATGAAATCAAAGACGAACTGGCCGCAGCCGGATATAAGAGCTGGGTGGAAGACCAGGAATATATGCTTCCATCCGGCAGTAACCGCATCGCTCCCAATCCGGAAATAACCGTGACAAAGGTTTCGGAATGGAATGATGGGATCGAAAATGTATTTGCTGAAGCAGAAGAACCATGGGAGATCATGGTGGCGAAGAAGACGCTGGCTTATCCAAAAGGATGGATGTTCGCAGCTTCCATCAACAACAAAACGGTCGGCCTGCTGTACGGCCACAGATCTGAGAGGGCCTGCCGTGTCGATTATCTCCTCGTATCCAAGCAACACCGGAAAACAGGCGCCGGCCGGGCATTGTTTTACCACTATGTGGAATGGTGCCGGCAGAATGGGATTGAGAACACCTATATCTGGCCCGATGGAGATACCCCGAAGAGAATTTATGAAGAAGGCGGGTACCGGATTGTTGAAGTCCGCAAAGCGGGACGCGCGGTATTGGCAGACTGCAGATGAGTAAAGGAATTGAGAATCATACAGAGCTGAAGGGAAAATGGTTATAAAGAAAAACCTGCAGGATGAAGAGGAAAAGCAGATGGATGCAAAGGATGTGGTGGGACTTTTCACTAAAAGTATCCCCCAAAGTATAGAGACTAAAAACACCAGTCACGGAGACAATGATTTCAGGGAAGCCCTGCTTGTGGATCTTGGAAATGAAAAGATTGTGGTCAAGCTTTCCTCAAACGGATTTACTGATGAAAAACATCTTGCCCTGTGGGAAAGGATTGCCAAAGAGTACCGTGACCTCGGTTATTACTGCCCGCAGTTTATCCGCGCTTTGGATGGAACCTTTCCGACCATTATGTATAAAGACAGAAACTGTATCGCATGGGGCGAGGAGTTTTCGAAATACAGATCTGCAGAAGAATTGATCAGCGACAAGTTTGCAGATACCAAGCTTGTTAAGGACGGGTGGTATACATTTTTGGAAGATGCCATGATTATGGATGCTGAAGTGGCGTCCTGCCATTTTGATTATACGGATCTTCCGTCGGCTTATTGTATGTTTGAATTGTTTGACCCTGATGATGAATGTGACGAAACGACGGAAGATGCCAAAAAGTGGCTGGCAATAGCGAAGACCCTGCCGGAGAAGTACTCGGACAGGGTTGAACGAATATGGAATAACTGGCTTGAAGCAAGACGGGAACTTGAAAAGATCTATCACCAATTGCCGACATCGGTGTTCCAGGCGGATATAAACGAAACCAATGTTTTATTGGATGAAGACGGCAGATTCAAGGGAGTTTATGATTTCAATATAGGCGGAAGGGAAGTTTACATAAACTATATCGTCCGCCAGGCTCCTTATGTTTCTACTGCCGAAACCCACGAAAGATGGGGGGAAGCTGATACTTTCCTTAACCGTGTGCTTCATGCGCTGGATATCGCAAAGAAGGTATATTCGTTTTCCGATCTGGAAAAGAAAGCCGCTCCGCTGCTTTATAAATGTATACGGCCTTTGTGGTGGTATGCTTCGGACGAATTGAAAGAAGCCGGCGCTGATGATACGAAGATCCAAAAACACCTGGATGCGATAGAGTACGAGCAGACAAGAGACATTGATTTTATAAGTCACATGTAGTATGAGTTGTGCAGTTTTGAAATCCAAAACGCATCATGAAACGCAGTATATGAAAGGCGTCCTGATACGCCGGACAGCCGGAATATGAGGAGTTTGCAATGATTGATTTTCTGATTGAATTATGTGTGGATATCGGCGAGCTTTTCGTGGAAATCTGGGCGAAAAAAATAGCTGGCAGGTTCAGGAAGAAAAAAGAGAAGAATCAGGAAAAAGCGGAATGACGAATTCCGGTATGCCGGGAACAGGGAAACCGGAAGGCTTGTTTTTGAAATGTGGAGGAGAGTAATGAATAACGGACAGGGAGAAATGATCATCCGGCAGGCGACGAAGGATGACGCCATGCAGATTGCGGAGATTCTGGTGGAGGACTGGAAGACCACCTACCGGGGGATTATCGACGATGAATTCCTGGATTCCATGAACGCGGAGCAGCGTTACCAGGTGGAAGTGAAACGGTGTGAGAAATTCATGGTGGCTGCGGACGGGGATGAGATCCTGGGCTACACATGGAACGAGATTGCGGACGACGAGGCGTCGGACTGCGAAATTATTGCCCTGTATGTGCGGAACGCGAAAAGAAAGAGCGGAATCGGCAGGGCGCTGTTCCGGAACTCGGTGGAGATTTTCCGGGCGGCCGGCCGGAAGAACATGATCATCTGGTGCCTGAAGGAAAACGGGGAAGCCCGGAAGTTCTACGAGAAAATGGGCGGGAAGGTGTACAAAACCGGTACCCACCGGTGGGGGAACCGGGAGTATGACATGATCTCCTACCTCTATCCCCTGGATGAGCTGGATGTTTAACCGGTGAAACGGGTTCCGGCGGAACGAAAAAGACCGTCCCTTCGTTCCGCTGAAGGCGCTGTGAGGAAAAAAGGGGATTGACAGGCCCGGTTTTCTGTCGTAGAATGCTATCGACCGACAGACTGTCGGTTAACGAAAGGAAGCAGCCATGCGGATTGTGAAGGACGCCAACGAGCGGAAAAACGAGATCCTGGACGCGGCGGAGGAGCTGTTTGCCGCCAAGGGGTATGAGGCAACCAGCACCGGCGATATCCTGGACCGCGTGGGGATTGCCCGGGGGACGCTGTATTACCACTTCCAGTCCAAGGAGGACATCCTGGACGCGCTGATCGACCGGATCAACGAAAACCTGATCGCGAAGGCAGGGCGGATTGCCGGGGACAAAAGCCTTCCGGTGGTGGAGCGGATTATCCGGGCCATCGCGGGCATGAACCTGGAAAACGGGGATTCCGCAATCGGGCACGAAGTGCTGGAGCAGATGCACCGGCCGCAGAACGCCCTGATGCACCAGAAGATGCAGCAGCGGATGATGGACGGCGTGATCCCGGTGATCAGCGCCCTGGTGGAGGAGGGTAACGCGCAGGGCGTCTTCCATGCCGGATACCCGCGGGAAACCACGGAGATGCTGATCCTGTATGCCGGAATCGCCTTTGACAGCCGCCTGGGGCTGACGCCCGAACAGACGGCACACCGGGCGCAGGCGCTGATCCATAACACCGAGAAGCTGCTGGGCGTGGAGGAAGGCAGCCTGGCCGGCCCGATGGCCGCGCTGTTCCGGCAGGCATGATGACGGAATGAAAATGAAAAGGGTTTCTGCCCTTTTTATTTTCCGGATATACCGACAGACAGTCGGTCGATAAAAAAGAAAACGGAGGAGAGAACCATGACAAAACCCAACGGAACGAACGGATACCGGTACCGGCCGGTGCTGTTTTTTGTGCTGACGTACCTGTTTACCTGGATCTTCTGGATTCCGGCAGCCTTTGTGCCGGGGAATACCGGGGTACTGCTGATGGCGGCCGGGCTGATCGCCCCGGCGGCGGTCTCCACGGCATTCGTGCTGCTGAGCGGTTCGGATGCGCTGAAGAAGGACCTGAAGGTGAAGCTGGTGGGGATGTACAAGGTGAAATGGGCGAATGTGCTCCTGGCGATCGGCGTTTTCGCGGTGATTGTGGCGGCTTCCATCCTGCTGAGCCTCGCGTTCGGCCAGAAGATGAGCCAGTTTGCCCTGGCGGAGGATTTCTCCTTTACCGGGGTGGGCATCGGCAGCGCACTGGTGACCATCCTGCTGGCCTCCATCATCGAGGAGGTCGGCTGGAAGGGCTACTGCGAGGATTCCATCGGGAATTATATGAACTGGTTTTGGGAATCCCTGGTGTTCGGGGTGATCTGGTCCCTGTGGCATTTTCCGCTGCTGTTTATCCCGGGGACGTACCAGGCGGGGCTGACGGTGAATCCCCTGTATGTGGTGAACTTCTTTGTGAGCGGGATCCCGCTGGGATACATCATCACATGGGTTTACCTGGCCAGCGACCGGTCCGTGCTGGCGTGCATGATCTTCCACCTGTTTGTGAACTTCATGCAGGAGAAGATCGCCATGACGCCGGAGACCAAGTGCGTGGAGACGATTGTGGTGTTCATCGCCGCGGCAGTGATCGTGATGAAAAACCGGGATATGTTCTTTGAAACCCGGCATGTGGGACGGCTGCTGGAGTATGTGGGCGGAACGGAGGAGGAAGCGGAATGAAACAGAATTCCAACTGGTCCCGGTTTATGCTGCTGTGGACCGGAAGCATGATCTCCTCGATCGGAAGCGGACTGACCAGCTTCGGCCTGGGCGTATATATCTTCAATCGCACGGGAAGCGCCGGTCAGATGGCGCTGGTGACCCTGCTGGGTTTCCTGCCGACGCTGCTGCTGTCCGTTCCGGCGGGTGTGCTGGCGGACAGGACGGACCGGCGGAAGCTGATGATGATCGGCGACGGCTGCTCCGCCATCGGGATTATTTACATTCTCATCTGCATGAATACCGGCGGGGCGGAGCTGTGGCAGATCTGCGCCGGGGTGTTTGTGAGCGCCTTCTTCTCCGCCCTGCTGGAGCCGGCCTTCAAGGCGACGATCACCGACCTGCTGACGAAGGAGGAGTACACGAAGGCGAACGGGCTGACTTCCCTGAGCGGGAGCGCCCGGTACCTGGTATCCCCGCTGATTGCCGGGCTGCTGCTGGCACATTATGACATCCGCCTGCTGCTGGTGATTGATATCTGCACGTTCTTTGTGACAGTGGCGGCCACGGCGGTGGTAAGGAAGGGACTGGAAACGAAGAAGAACGAAAACCGGGAGAGTTTTGCCGGCAGCCTGCGGGAGGGCTGGCAGGCGATCCGTGCCCGGAAGGGAGTGCTCCGGCTGATCCTGGTTTCCTCGGTGATCAGCATGTTCATTGGCGTGATCCAGGTGCTGAGCGAGCCCCTGGTACTATCCTTCGCGGACTCCGGAACGCTGGGGATGACCGAAACGGTGTGCTCGCTGGGCATGCTGGCAACAGCGCTGGTGACCGGAATCACCGGGATCCGAAAGGGGCACGCGCGGATGCTGGGGATCTCCCTGGCGCTGGCAGGCCTGTTCATGGCGGGCTTTGCGCTGAAGGAAAACATTGTGATGATCTGCGTTTCCGGGTTCCTGTTTTTTTCAATGCTGCCCCTGGCCAATTCCAGCCTGGACTACCTGGCCCGGACAAACATCCCGGACGGGCTGCAGGGACGGGCATGGGGCTTTATCGGCCTGCTGTCCCAGATGGGATACATTCCGGCCTTTGCCCTGGCGGGCGTGCTGGCAGACCGGGCGGCCGGCGCGATGCAGGTATCCGTGGGGCGGGGAGCCGCGCTGGTGATCGGGATTTCCGGTATCCTGCTGATCGCGGTTTCGGTGCTGCTGCTGTTTTCCCGGAGGATCCGGAACCTGGAGGGCGGCGCCGAGCTGGAAGCGGGCGCCTGACGCAGGGAACAGGGAATGTTTGTTTATGATATAACATGGAAAAGCGTCCCGGCCGGACAGGGCCGGGACGCTTTCTGGTTGCCGTGAACCGGGAAACGCCGGGCGATGTGAATTTCTGCATATTTTTTGTTATATTTTCCCTTGCGGGAGAGGCGCCGGCGCGGTATGATGACCACAGAGACAGAAAGACAATGCAGCCGCCCGTCCGGACCGGGACGGGAAGGATGGAGGAATTCCATGAACAACCCTGCCGGATGTCCCCGCTTTTCCTGCGGAAACGATATCCTGGAGCAGGCTTTTATCCTTGCGGCAGAAACGCTTTCATCCAACACGAAGCCGATGCGGGCCGGACTGCTGCGGGAAAACCGTCCCTGCCTGATGGCCGGGGCGGACTATCCGACCCAGTGGACCCGGGATGCCGCGATCAACGTATGGTTCGCGGAGGCCCTGCTGGACCCGGAAACAGCGCGGAACACCCTGCTGGGCGTGCTGGAGGAACGGGAAGGCAGGCCGGCGGTCGGCGGGCAGTACTGGGACCGGATCATCTGGGCCATCGGGGCCGAGCGTCTTTGGGAAGTGACCGGGGACGCTGATTTCGCATGCCTGGCGTACGACGCGCTGCAGCGGACCGCAGCGGACTGCATCCGGGAGGAATTCGACCCGGAGGACGGCCTGTTCCGGGGACCGGCGGTGTACGGGGACGGCGTTTCCGCCTATCCCCCGAAGTACCGGAATCCGTCGCTTTCATCCTCCATTCTCCGCTGGCCGGGCGAGCATCCCGGAGAACGGGTGAAAACCGGCGGGGGAATCCCCATGAAGGCGCTGTCCACCAACTGCGCCTATGAGCACGCGTTCCGGGTCATCGCGCGGCTGGCCGCGGCCCGGGGTGAGGACGGAAGCGAATGGACATGCCGCGCGGACGCGCTGAAGGAAGCCATCCGCCGGGTTTTCCGGAACCCGGATACCGGACTGTTCGACTACCTGGCTTATGAAAGCGACGCCCAGGAGAGCCTGGGGCTCGCGTTCGCAATCCTGTCCGGAATCGCGGACGGGGAGGAAACCCGGTCCATCCTGGAACACGCGTACGTGACCGGGCAGGGAATTCCCTGCGTATGGCCGGCATTCCCGCCCTACCGCGAATTGGGCTATGGCCGCCACTGCGGGACGGTGTGGCCGCACATCCAGGGATTCTGGGCGCTGGCTGCGCTGAAGGGCGGGCGGGGCGACCTGTTTGAAAATGAACTGTACGCGCTGGCCCGGCACGCGGTGCGGGACGGGCAGTTCGCCGAGATCTACCATCCGGAGGACGGGCGGATCTACGGCGGGATCCAGGAGGGCGGCGGGAAATACCTGGAATGGCGCTCCTGTGAAAAGCAGACCTGGAGCGCGTCCGCGTTCCTGGCCATGGTATTCTGGGGAATCTTCGGCCTGGAGGCGGACGGCACGCCCGGGAAGCCCTTCCTGCCAGGGGAAATCGCGCACGCAGGGCTGGACGGCCTGCGGATCAGGGGAAAAGAAATCCACATTGAGATATAAGGAACAACCGGAAGGAGAAAAACCATGAAGATTTTTGCATTCTCGGATGAAGCGGCTTCCGAACTCAGCGGCCAGATTGCCGCGATGAAGCGGAACGGCCTGGACGGCACGGAGATCCGCGGCGTGAACGGGCGGAGCATTGTGGCCCACACGGCGGAGGAAGCCAAAGAGGTGCTGCGGCAGCTGAAGGACAACGGCCTGCGGGTGTGGTCGGTGGGTTCCCCCATCGGGAAGATTCCGCTGGACGGGGATTTCGCGGGGCACCTGGACCTGCTGCGCCACACGCTGGAGCTGGCGAACGTGCTGGAGTGCGCCAACCTGCGGATGTTCTCCTTCTATATCCCGGAAGGCGTGAAGCCGGAGGACTGCCGGAACGAAGTGATTGACAAGCTGGCGCAGATGGCGGAGACCGCGGAAGGTTCCGGCGTCGCGCTGTGCCACGAGAACGAGAAGGGCATCTACGGCGACATCGCGGTGCGGTGCGCGGAAATCCTGGACGCGGTGCCGGCCCTGCGCTGCGTATTCGACCCGGCGAACTTCATCCAGTGCGGCCAGGACGTGCCGGAAGCCTGGAAGCTGCTGGGAAGCCGGGTGTACTACATGCACATCAAGGACGCGGTGGCGGACGGCACGGTGGTGCCGGCCGGAAAGGGCATCGGGCACCTGCCGGAAATCCTGAAGAATTACACCGGACGGGGCGGCGAAGTGATGACCGTGGAACCGCACCTGCGCGTGTTTGACGGGCTGCAGGGGCTGGAACAGGGCTCGAACAGCGCGAAACGGACGATGCCGGAGGGCGTGTATCCCACGGCGGACGCGGCGTTTGACGCGGCATGCGGCGCGCTGAAAAACCTGATCTGAACGACGACGGAAAACAGGAGGACAATCCGATGAAACAGGTACGACTGGGCATTATCGGGGTAGGCAATATCGGAACGGGCCATGTGGAGAATTACCTGGCCGGGCTGTGCCCGGAGGTGGTGATCACCGCGGCGGCGGACCGCCGGGAATCCCGGAGGGTATGGATTAAAGATCATCTTCCGGACGTGGAGATTTTCAATGAGGGCGAAGACCTGATCGCTTCCGGCAAGTGTGAAGCGGTGATGGTGTGCGTGCCCCATTACCAGCATCCCGGGCTGGCGATTTCCGCCATGCGGCACGGGCTGCACACCCTGGTGGAGAAGCCTGCCGGCGTGTATACCCTGCAGGTGCGGGAAATGAACGAGGAGGCGGACCGGCATCCGGAACTGGCCTTCGCGCTGATGTACAACCAGCGGACGAACTGCGTGTACCGGAAGCTGAAGGAAATGATCGACAGCGGCGAGATCGGCACGCTGAAGCGGGTTTCCTGGCTGATTACCGACTGGTACCGCACGCAGAACTACTATGACTCCGGCGCGTGGCGCGCGACCTGGGCCGGGGAAGGCGGCGGCGTGCTGCTGAACCAATGCCCGCACCAGCTGGACCTGCTGCAGTGGCTGTGCGGGCTGCCGGTGCGCGTGCGCGCATTCTGCCATGAGGGAAAATGGCACGACATCGAGGTGGAGGACGACGTGACCGCGTACCTCGAGTTTGAAAACGGCGCGACGGGCGTATTCGTGACCACCACGGGCGACGCGCCCGGAACCAACCGCCTGGAGATTACCGGGACAAAGGGCAAGGTGGTATGCGAGTACAACAAGCTGACCTTCACCCGCCTGGAAACGGACGAGCGCGAATGGTGCGCCACCTGCCCGGAAGGCTTCAAAAAGCCGGCATCGGAGACCATTGAGGTGGAAACTGACGGAGAGAATCCGCAGCACCCGGCTGTGATCAACGCATTCGCCGGGCGGATCCTGCGCGGCGATCCGCTGATTGCCGACGGGCGGGAGGGCATCCGCGGGCTGACACTTTCCAACGCGATGCACCTGTCCTCCTGGCTGGGGAAACCGGTGGACATCCCGTTTGACGAACAGCTTTTCAAGGACCTGCTGATGGAACGGTGCCGGACTTCCCGCCACAAGGAAGAATCGGACGTCACGTTCGACACCAAGGGAAGCTACTGATCCGCTGTGCCGGAGGGAAAGGAGAAAAGAACCCGCATGATCAACGAAATCCGCGAACAGCTGGCGCACCTGATTGAGGCGCTGGAGGCGGACCTGTACCACCCGATCGGGGAGATTGAGCTGGAAGGCTTCCTGGCGCCCGGGGCACTGACCCTGGCGGAGGCGGAAACCTATGCCCGGACGCCCTGGCCGGCCGGAAAGGTATGGGGCAAGGCCTGGGACTATGCCTGGATGTTCGGCAGCTTTACGGTGCCGGAGGAAGCCCGCGGCGAGCGGATTGTGATGGACCTGAACCCCGGCGGGGAATCCGTGTTGTTTGTGAATGGCAAGGTTTTCGGCGCGCGGCGGGCGGACCGGATGGACCATCCGCACCAGTACATCTCCGACCAGGTGGTGTGCCGGGAAGCGGAGGGCGGCGAGCAGTTCTCCATCGCGATGGAGGTGTACGGCGGCACGCCGCTGCCGGAGCATCCCAGCCGGCCGGTTTTCCCCGAAGAGGGAGTGACGTTTACGCGCAGCGGCCGCGTATCGACCGGGAAGAGCACCTTCGGCTGGTGGAACGAGGAAGCCTACCAGCTGTGGCTGGACCTGACGGTGCTGCGGGACGTGCATGATTACCTGGACCCGCACGACGGATTCCGGGAAGCGCTGGCGGAGGGCTTCAGCCGGATGCTGGACACCCTGGACGCGGAGCTGCCCCTGCCGGAACGGCGGCAGGCATATGCCGAGGCGCGGAAGCAGATCGCGCCGCTGGTGAACGCGCACAACGGGACGTTTGCCGCATCCATGGGCGTGATCGCCAACTCCCACCTGGACCTGGCGTGGCTGTGGCCGATGGCGGAAACCCGCCGGAAGACCGCCCGGACCTTCGGTGCCGTTCTGCGCCTGATGAAGGAATACCCGGAGATGATGTTCCTGCAGAGCCAGTGCGCGGAATACGAGCTGTGCCGGCAGAACTATCCGGAGCTGTTTGAGGAAGTGAAGGCCGCGATCGCCGAAGGCCGCTGGATTGCCGACGGCGGAATGTGGGTGGAGCCGGATACCAACCTGGCGGGCGGGGAGGCGCTGGTGCGCCAGTTCCTGTACGGCCGGCGGTATTTCCGGGAGGTGCTGGGCGTGGAAAGCCGGGTGGCCTGGCTGCCGGACACCTTCGGCTACAGCGCCGCGCTGCCGCAGATTATCAAAGGCTTCGGGATGACCGGCCTGACCACCCAGAAGATTTTCTGGTCCTACAACGATTCGGAACCCTTCCCGCACCACGCGTTCCTGTGGCGCGGGCTGGACGGGACGACGATCCCGACGTTCCTGCATATGTTCTATGAAACCCCGGTGGACGCGAAGACCGTGCATACCCGCTGGGCCAGCCGCCTGGAACAGGACGGCAGCTGCGACTTCTACCTGCCCTTCGGCCAGGGAGACGGCGGCGGCGGACCGTCCCGGGACGACATGGAGCAGGTGCGCCGCCAGAAGGACCTGCAGGGCGCGCCGAAGCTGTACTGGATGACCCCGGAGGACTACCTGAAGAAGCGGGACAACGGGTCCCTGCCCATCTTCCGGGGCGAGCTGTATGTGCCCTGCCACCGCGGGACATACACCACGCAGGCGATGATCAAGAAAGGCAACCGCCGGGCGGAGCACGTGCTGCGCGCGTGGGAGATGCTGGCGGCCATGGCCGCCTTTGCCGGGAAGGCAAAGTACCCGGCGGAGGAGCTGGAGAAGAACTGGAAGCTGCTGCTGACGAACCAGTTCCACGATATCCTGCCCGGATCCTCGATTGCCCGGGTGTATGAAGAGGCGAAGGTGGACATCGCCCGGATCCGCGACGCGTCGGTCCGCGGCGCGCGGGACGCGCTGCTGGCCTTCTGCCGGAACGGACTGGGCGTGACGGTGTTCAATCCGTCCCCCCACGGGGTGACCCGGATTATCCGGACGGACGACCGGTTTGTGAACGGCGCGGTGACCCGGGAGGGCATGCGCTTCCAGGCGGCGGCTTACCGCGGGGAGGCGCTGGTGCTGGCCCACCTGGAGCCGATGTCCGCGCTGACGATGTACCCGGCCGAGGTGCCGGTGCGCAGCAGCGCCACGGTGACCCGGCAGGGCGGCAGCTACATCATGCAGAACACCTGCCTGCGGTGCGAAATTTCGCAGAAGGGCGAGCTGCTGTCCATGATCACGCTGCACGACGGGCGGGAACGGGTGCGCTCCGCCTCCAACGTGTTCCACCTGTACCGCGACCTGCCCCGGCGGTTTGACGCCTGGGACATCGACAGCCAGACGGAACGGCGGGAGGTGCCCCTGGACGCGGAGTATACGGCCGAAATCGTATGCGCGAGCGGGCTGTTTGCCGAGCTGAAGATTACCGCGCGGTTCTCTTCCTCCGTGATTACGCAGCAGATCCGGCTGACGGCTGAGGAATCGCAGCTGGAGTTTATTACCGAGGCGGAATGGCAGGAGCGCCACCGCCTGCTGAAGGTTTCCTTTGACACCGGCATCGACGCGGACAACGCGGACCACCAGATCCAGTTCGGCTATATTTCCCGGCCGGCCCACCGGTCCCGGAAGTATGACGAGGACCGCTTTGAGGTGGCCGCGCACGCCTGGACCGCCCTGCGGGATGCCACCCACGGCGCGGCGGTGCTGAACGACTGCAAATACGGCGTTTCCGCCGAGGACGGCGTGATCGGCCTGAGCCTGCTGCGCTCGCCGACCTATCCGGACGCGGCGGCGGACCGCGGATTCCACCGCTTCATCTACGCCTACCGCGTATGGGACGGCCCGATGGAACGGAGCGGCCTGGCGGAGGCGGCGGAAGCCCTGAACGACCCGCTGATCACCGTGCCCGGTTCCTCCGTGCCGCTGAAGCTGATGAGCTGCAGCGATCCGGCCGTGACCGTGGAGAGCGTGAAGCTGGCTGAGGACGGCAGCGGCGACATGGTGATCCGGATGTACGAGAGCATGGGCGGGGCGCGTTCCGCCCTGATCCATCCTTTCCTGCCGTTCAGCAAGGCATGTATCTGCTCGCTTGCTGAAGACCCGGGAGAGATCCTGCAGGTGCGGGACGGCACGTTCACCGTGTTCTTCCGCCCGTTTGAAATTGTGACTGTACGCCTGGCCCGCCCGGCGGCCGGCGATGAAAGCGAACTGCATATCTGAGAGGAGAATGACTGTGCTGTATCCCCACTCCAAAGAACAAAGGCCGGATCCCGAACTGTTCCGGAATCCGGGGTCTGAATACCGCTGCACCCCTTTCTGGGC
>JAEEGK010021756.1_pt1 | contig 13531 bp, 10 predicted proteins | sample 8958771 | NCBI WGS metagenome assembly JAEEGK01 (sample SAMN16246547, study PRJNA631951) | gut metagenome | biome: gut microbiome; feature: rumen; material: SC-attached | host: Bos | place: Iran: Karaj | collected 2018-10 | reverse complement strand
CAGATAAAATCAAAAAAAGAAAGCATTTTAAAGAAAATCGAAGAAATGAAAAAAGCTTCTTCGACACCTTCTTCTAATAGTCCTTCTGTTACAAAACCAACTTCAGTAACAAAGCTTGGAAGTAAACCCAAACAACTGTATAGTTATGTGCGAATGCTTGATTACTCCCCACACCCAAGGACTGAAAATATTTTAAAAGACAAACCAGTTCTTTATAACGGAAAGAACTACCATTTTACAGTAACCTACAATGAAGACTGGAAATATGTTTCTGATGAACTGTCTCTTATGAACGGAATAAGTTTTACTATTAACGTTTATGAAAATGGTAAAAGAGTAAGAAATTTAACTACACCTAAAGTTCAGTTGAATCCACAAAAGGTAAAAAAAGGTCAGACAATAGGAATTGCTGAAGTTTCACCATTTAAATTCAATATTAAAATCAACGATATGACTGTAACCAAAAAAGGAGTAACAGTTTTAGAATTTAAGCTGGATTTAATAGGTTAATACAAGCTTGAATAAGCTGGAGGTTTATTTTGGATAAGACATCGGTTTTTGGCACCATTTTTGGATTCTTGTTGATTTTAATAGGTATCAAGATATCCGGAAGCCTAAAAATGTTCTTTGATATTCCGTCATTGTTCATCGTTTTTGGCGGCGGTTGTTCTGCTTTGCTCGTCGCCTTCAAATGGGAAAAAGTCAAATCTGTTCTTGGCGGAATAAGAATGGCATATAAAGCGCCAAAGGAATATAACTACATGAAGTTAATCAGCAATATTCTTATGATTGCTGAATCAGCAAGAAAAGAAGGTATTCTTTCTCTTGAACCAAAGATTGCAGAAATAGACGAACCTTTCTTAGCCAGATTACTCCAACTTGTAGTAGACAGTGTTGATGCAAAGCTTATTGCAGAAGTCATCGACACTGAAATACAAGCAACTTCCCAACGCCATGTAGACGTTATTGAAGCCTTAAACTTCCTTGCCTCTGTTGTTCCTGCTTTCGGTATGATTGGAACAATTATCGGTCTGGTTTGTCTCTTAGGAAACTTGGACGACCCATCTTCAATCGGTCCCAATATGGCTGTTGCTCTTGTTACAACCTTTTATGGAACCATCGCGGCTAACCTTTTACTGACACCATTTGCCAAAAAACTTGCTGAACGTGCTGCGGAAGAAGATATGTATAACGATATTATCGGTCGTGGTGTTATACTTATAGCATCAGGGACTAACCCAAGAATTGTTCAGGAAAAACTCTTGTCATATCTCTCTGAAAAATCAAAAGAAGCTTTTAATGAACTTCACTTAGCAGAGGAACTTTCTCAGAATGGTTAAACGCGAAATAAAACAACCATCAGCAGCCTTATGGTATGTATCATACGGTGACTTAGTAACAAACATGCTTTGTTTCTTTGTTATGCTGTTCGCATTTTCATCACTTGACTCTCCTAAAAAACGCCAGGAAAGCCAGTCTATGGACCAGCGATTCTTCGCTGTTTTCACGATCAATCAGGCTCAGGGCGCACATCAGTGGCTTACTCAAGGCGACAAAGGCATATTGATGACTCCTGCTTCGCAAAGAAACGAAGCAGTAAGAATAGTTAGAAGCGTAAGAAACAAGCTTTCTAAAGTTACTATGAATGACCGTATTCAGGTCGCTTCTAACGACCAGATGGTCAAAATTCAAATACCTGCAAACGTATTGTTTGAAAGTGGAAGCGCCACAATGAAAAAAGGCGCAGAAGAAGTTCTTATAGCCTTAGTTCCAATTATAGGCACTATAGAGAATTACATAAGAATAGATGGGCACACTGACGATTTACCGCCAAATGCGAAATCACAATTTCCATCTAACTGGGAACTTTCTGCAGCCAGAGCCTGCTCTGTTGTAAGATATTTTGTTAACGATATGAATATGGACCCGGAAAGATTCTCTGCTCAAGGCTATGCAGATAATCGACCAAAAGTTCAGAACAATTCAGATGCAGGAAGAGAAATCAACAGGCGTGTAGAAATTATCATATTAAATCAGAAGAAAAAAGCTGTAAAAAACGAAAGCTGGTATTAATCTTTTATCAGGCATTCCACACACGAAGCCAAAGATATTTTTTATGACGAAGAATTTCAAAGTTTCCATGCTTTACAGCACGACCGTTGTTTTTTACAAGCCATAAATCATCTATTCTTTCAATAAGAGATCTATTAATAGCTTGTTCTAACCCATTATTTTCAAGCCAAATTCTTATAACCTCCCTTCTCAGGGAGGTTTCAGGTTTTAGCTCTACTTTTATCTGATTCTTTTCAGAATTAAAAAACTTTTTTAAATATCTCAAAGCCCTCAAATGAAGGTCTTTTTGTAATTGAGCTGCATCTTCTCCTAAGGAAACAATATGCTCGGTTGAACCTTTATATATTTCTTCAAGCATAGGAATTAATCTATGTCTGATTTTATTTCTCAAATATAAATCAGTCTGATTCGTTTCATCTTCACACCAGGTCTGATTTATAGATTTTAAGAAGGATGAAAGCTCTGCCCTTGAAATGTTTAGTATGGGTCGCCACATTCTCAGTTTTGTATCTTCAAAATTTAGAACAATATTACTTTTTATTCCATGCAAACCTTTCCATGAACAGCCTCTAAGCATGCGCATAATAATAGTTTCTGCCTGATCGTTTGAATTATGCCCAGTTACAACAACATCTGCCCCAGATTCTTTTATCATTTGAGCAAAAGAAGAATATCTGAAATTTCTAGCCCAACCTTCTGAGCCAAGTTCACGGTTTTTATTTAAATCTTCTTTAGAAGCTTTTCTTGTATAAAATTCAATATTCTGCTCTTCACAAAGATTCTTGACCCACTCAGCATCAGAAGAACTGGTATTTCTCATAGAATGGTCAACATGAAACACGCAAAAACCTTTGTGCTTCATACGACACCATTCTCTTATCATAAATAACAAAGCAACAGAGTCTGTTCCGCCTGAAACAGCTGCTGCATATTTCAAACCATCTGGAGCAATAGTTAATTTAGATAATAAACGTTGAAATAAAGGATTATTTTTAAAAGACACAGAGCATCAAATTGAAATTAGTATTTTAGATTCGGATTTTGATTCTTCTTTAGAATCTTCTTTTTTCTCAGATTCAACAGATTCTATAGCTTTTCTCACATCAGCAATATTATTTCCAGTGCCATATCCGTATAGATTTCCATCCTCTTCTATAGGCCAAGTCCCGGCTATACCGGAAACTACCTCAAAATAATTATCTACTTTTTTAAGAAAAAGAAGAACTTTCTGACCTTTCTTAAAAGAAGCATTATCTTCAACTGTTCTGGTTTTCAGTTTTAGTTTTTCACCAATAGCCACATTGCCTTTCAAAGGCTCATTAACTTTAACCAAATTAGCAACAACTTGAGCACCCGAAGGAAGTGTTCCTACAGATTTAACCGCTAAAACATCAACAACAGCAACAACGTCAGAACGTTTTATAAGTTCATTCAAAGAAATATCTCTTATCATAGCATCTGCAGAAGAAATAATAAAAACAGCAAAAAATAACAAGCAAAGAGAAAGACCATGTATCGTCTTTCTATAAATATTATTCATATAAAAGACCTCCATGGTCTATCTCATATTAGACTTTATTAAAGCTGTCCAAGTCTTTTAGTAGCAGCTCTTGCCTGAAGAGAATTCTTTCCATTATCTTTTTCAAGAACTTTTGTATACCAAGCTCTGGCTTCATCAGTTCTACCGGCACCAGCCAAAGCATTTGCATATTCCAAAGCTCTAATCATGAAAGTATTATCATCTGGTTCAGGGTCACTCTGAAATAATTCTTCATAAAGTCTGCAAACTCCATTATTATCATCTGTTTTCTGGTAACAAATAATAAGTCTGTTCTTTGCATCTGGCAGAAGAGGTGTATCAGGATACTGCTTAAGCAGATGTTCCAAACAAGCTTTACAACTTTCGAAATCCGGCGGCTGATAACCCACAAAGTATAGATTTGAAAGTCTCCAGCAGGATTCCTGAGCCTGATCTGTCTTAGAACATTTTTCGATAACTTGCTTATGTAAATTTATAAAATCAGTGAGAGCTTCTTTGTCTAATTCCATCATTTGTTTATAAAGCTTCTTTGCAAGTTCCTGCTGTTCTTCTAAAGTAAGTTTGTCAGAAACCTTGAAAGTCAAACCTCCGCTAAAAGAAGCTTCACTATAATCAGAATCATCATCAGCAACTGCCACATCATTTTTGCCATTACTTAAATCACCAATTGGTGAATTTGCGGCGACTTTTTCCTTACGTATAGTTTCAAGCATTGTTTTAGCATACTTATTTTCAGGATCTTTGCTTAAAACATGTGAAAAATTACTAGAAGCACCTGATAAATCCCCATTTTTATATTTTGCCATACCCAATGCATTCTTTATTCTTAAACTATCAGGATAAAAAGAAACTGCCTTGGTTAGCATTTCATCACATTCTTTATACTTTTTAAGGTTTATAAGCAATGCAGCATAATCTACATAAAGCCTTTCAGAAGCTTTAGTTTTTATGTTAGCCTCATATAACTTAACAGCTTCATCGAACTTTTTAGCTAATTGAAGCTCTCTAGCTTCTTTAATAACTAGAGTGTCATCTGCTGCACCAGCACTAGCAGCGATAAAAAAACTCATTGCTACAGAAAGTATTAAATTAGACTTTTTCATTATCCCTCCGAATTAGAAAGAATTAGTTTGATTCCCTTAATTTAGATATCCTTAGTTCTGATTCTACACATGTTGAATAAAACTGGCAAGCAATAGATAAAGTTGACGCATTAGAATCGTCAGAATTATATTCATTAGACGCAATCTGCATAGCTACATTCAAACATTTAAAATCGTCACCTGCTTTTTCAGGATTATCTATTTTATCGCCGAATTCATCAAAATCACTATTAAAAATAGGCTCAAAATTCATGGAAATAACCTGTCTTGCACCATGAAAATCAGACTTAGTATCGCTGTCTTTTCCATTAGTATTACCATACTCATCACAATCTGTTGTTTCGTATCTATAAAGAGTCTTTTCGTCTGGATTAAATTCATAAGTAATTTTGGAAAAATTAAACATTCCATCTACATCATCAACCTCATCACCATCTTCCGACATTTTTATAACAACAAAACTAATTTTGTTGTTATCTATTGTATCAATATTTCCATTGTTTGAATTACTATCATCTGATGGAACCACTCTTTTTAAAGATCTGACATCTGAGCGAATACGTTCAATTATGTTATCCATAAGACGCTGAATACTAATTAAGTCATTACTCTTCTTAAACTGAGTATTACTACGACTCATCATAGCCATTCCAACGCCCATAATAACACAAGATAATGTAGCTACAATAACAAGTTCAACAACAGTCACAGCTCTTTTGGTTACTTTTATCTTAGTCATTTTTTTCGCCATATTTAATTGCATGAATAATTAGAGAAGCTGTTTTATCTCCAGCTTTTCTTCTATTTGTTTCAACAACAAGGTAAGAAACTTCAACACTAACTCTTATTGCCTTTTCCTTAGTATTTTCATTTAATTGGATTATATACTTAAAATTTTTAAAAGAAGCCTTTATGTTCTCGTTTGCTTTATCGTTTTGAAGACTTTTCGCCATATCTTCTAAATTCATAAAATCTTTAATATCTGTTGAAGGATCAAGAACATCTCCTTTTATCTCAACAGAACTCTTGTTTTTTAATATATCTTTTACTATGGCATCATAATCACGGTTCAAAATATTATCCATATAACTAGCCGCAATCTGCCCTGCCATCATATGTTTACCAACATGGTAAGCTCCAGTAGTTTGCTTACTGCTCATCCAAACCAAAGGAAGAATTGCCAAAGCAAATATGCAGATTCCTACCATAAGTTCAATCATCGAGAAAGCTTGTCTTCTATACCTCATCTTGTTTCATCTTTCCCAGCTACTACTCCAGAGGTAAGTTGATAAGTTCGCATTTTTTCCATTATTTGAACAGCCAAAGGTAGATCTTTTGTAGCCATTACAGGTGGGTATAAAAAGAATGGAGCGTTAACACCATTAGCACCAGAGTCAAAAATTCTTATATTTCCAAATTCTTGAACTCTATTGATAAGATTTAATCTATTACATGCAATTGCACCATAAAAAATCAATCCGTTATTTTTATTTGCTGGCTTAAATTCAATCTGATCTTCAAAACCTTCAGGATCCAACATATTGATTAGTTGCACACCTAATAATACATTTCCGGTTACCTTAATTGTTCTAGAAGGCTTATCTTTCTCTTTTAAACAAACAAAAGTCAAAATCTTATCTGGTCCAATATATGTATCAGCATCGGCCTTATTCCAATTTGTGAAATTAGTTAAAGCTTCACCACCCATAGCTGTTGTAAAGCGACTAACATCAAGCTTTTCTTTCCTATATATATTTCCTAACGTAATGTTCCCATCAACTAAAACAACCCCTCCGCTACAGCTATCGGAATCTAAAAGCATTCCTTTACTTAAATCTAAATCACCCTTTACATATACTACGCCATTGATTTTGAAAGATTGTTTAGAATCTGCTCCAGCCTTATCATCATACCCTACAGCCTTTTTAAAGCTTTCTTCATCTTTATAAGCTCTACCAATACGTTTTTCTATGCCAGCATAAAGAGTAGCGTCAGGATTATCATTTGGATCAAACCAATTTTTACCATATTCATAAAAATGGGAAGTATTGCCATACTCATCCTTGAAAGAGAAACCATTACCTTTTTTGTTTTCTGATTCAGAATATTCATTTTGATCATTATAATTATTTTCATTAAAAACATTATGTTGACCGCTATTTTTATCTATATTCAAAGCCATGAAATAATTCTTTTTTGTTTCCGGACTTAGTCGATTAAAATCATCGTCTTTAGCTCTGTCAATACCAGACATAACTCTAGACATATAGGTTTGATAAGATTTTTCATTTGCTGGTTTAAATTCTTTTTCGTCTCCAGACCAAATTATCTGTTTTGGAATATCAGAATTAGACTTAGTTAAATCATAACTTAAAGGAACACCTTGACTACTTCCTACTTGCCAAAAAGAAAAAACCATAAATCTTGCCAAAATATTACCATATAATTCTCTATCTACAATAAACCCATCAGTTCTTCTTAACCCCATAAGTCTTAATCCAGATGAGTAACTCATAGCTTCAGCCAAATCTAAGGGTCGATTCTTATCTTCATTATTTATCATTACAGGGTTTAAACCTTTAAGCTTTTCAGGAGGAAAAAAGTCTTCTAATTTATAAGAACTACCATCAAACAACTCACTTGCCTTAGTACTAAAACCCATTACCCCAATCATTCCCATTTGATCGGCATTAGCCATTGGCAAATACAATCCAGGCAAACTCACTTCTTCCAGATTTTTATCGCGGAACATTGGGATATCTGTTAACTCATTAGATGAAGACGCGGTATCAACCCCTAAGTCATCTACAGAAACAAGAAAAGTTTCATCCATTTTATAATCATCGCCACCAGATAAGTTCAAATATACTGGGTAATCAGAAGAACTTCCAAAAGAATTAAAACTACCACCTGGAGCTCCTAAATAAACTTTACCACTAGTATAAGAATTATCATAATTGTCATCTAACGGCTGTAATAAAACAAATGGTATTAAATCTTTACGAATTGGATTTTCACGGCGAAGTTTTTGTTCATCTTTGTCTAAGTAACCATTTTCTCCTACTCTAAAAATATTAATGTAGTCTTTTTCAGAATTCTGATCACTATTAACTCTATCAACAAACAGCATAAAGTCTTTCAGAATAGGAGTCATTCTATAAACAACAGAAAAAGGATATTGAACCTTGAGCTCATACATGCGTTTATTAAATTCACAGCTGCACTTTATTTCGAGATGTCCTTTTCTTTCTTTTTGTTGAGAACAACCAATTCCTTTTGGATATTTAAGATAATTGGTATCGTTTGTAAGAGTTACCATAATATTATCTTTTTTATATATGATATTTGGAGTATATTGTTCAGAAAGCTTTTTTAATTCATCAGATTCGTTATAATTATTTTTAAAAATGCTACTTAAATCAGAGTCTGTATTATTGCATATAGCATTATTTAAATCTGAAGTAGGGTCATTAACCTGCGCTCTAACCTGTTGCATAATATGACTCATATAAGACTCTAAAAAATATCTGCTTATCTGAGTATAATCACCTAAAGTAAGCAACTGAGTATGTCCAGTCATTCTTTTAGACAAAGCTAATGTCATCAGCAGCATTACGCTGATGAGCCCGATAAGAACAACAGTAATATTACCTTTTTTGTTAAAAAATTTATACAGCATATTATCATTATACCACAGCGAATGTACCGCTTAAAATACTTTTTTAAGGTTTCTAACCTTTACACGTTTACATAATATTTTTGATTTTTATATTATTCTGAAAGCAAGAAATATGCAAAGAGAAAATTATATGTTATTCAACCATAGTATTATTATTAATAATTATTTTCCTATTTTATTCTTTAATACAGAAACCATAGTCAATTGAAATACCTCTTAAAGCTAATCCCTTTTCTGGTTCTGGAGTAGACGGCAAATCAGAATCCCAACACTGATCGCTTAATACCGGCACTAACAGACTTATTCCTGAATCTGTAACAAACTTACTCATGGGTACCTTATTCAGTTTAATCATACCATCAACCCTGAAAGCATCAACAGAATAACCTAGTCCAAAAGCCCATATAAATATTATTATTGGAAAAAACAACATATTTCTTCTAAAGTTAGTATTTGGTGCAAAAACAGGATAAACTTTCTTAACTAACAACAAAGAAGAAATAAACAGCACTATGAAAATGCCATTGGCAAACCTAACTTCTGGAGCGACAAAAAACCAGAAACAAATAGAAGCAAAAGCAGCTAAAAATAGGTAAAACACATAGTTTGTCTGGCTAAATAGCACTTTTTTACGAATCAAAGCCCGCAACCAGACTAAAAATAAGGCCATTGAAGTAACAAAGAGCGTTACAGACCCCATTCCCCAGTTAAACATAATCATAGGGAATAATATAAGCATAATCCATGTAACAAGATCAGATCTAAAATCACCATTCAAGTACTCTTTTTCATCAAAGAAATTCCATTTTATCCAGGCATCAAGCCAAGCCCATTTTTCTATAAAAATAGGATGCTTCGGATTAACAATCTGGCCATTAGTTCTAGAACCGCAATACACACAATTTTCCATATAATTGGCAAGCCTTTTGGGAACAGACCAGTCGAACTTTATACCACCAATATCAGAGGGAAAAGCCGGATAACCAGTCTGGATATAACCTCTTAATACCCACAAGGCCACAAATAAACCAATAAAAATAAAGGTTCTGCAAAACACCTTTTTACCAACAACATCAAAAGGATGTTTTCTGCAATAAATCAAAGTAATAAACCCTAATCCCAAAGCAAAGAGGATATTGCTAAGTTTTACAGTAACAAGAATTGCCGATAAAACGGCTGCCAATGAAATAACATGAGCTTTATCTTTTCCTTCTGGTCTGAAATAAACTGCTTCGATAAAGAACCAGAAAGCAGTAATCTGTAATAAAGTTGATGCTATATCCGGTGTCGGATTTGCTATCCAATAATAAGGCATAGGAATATAGAAAAAGAGGCACAATAACAGCAAATCTATTATAGTTCCACTTAATACCATACTAGCAACAAATACAGCATATAAAAAGCTATTTGCAGCATGAAAAGCATAATCGTTCAAATAGGGATGAAAATTCAATGATGCCGCATACAAGAAAAATAGCTGATTTAAGCCTAATCGAACATGGACATTGCCTATTCCTTTGATTATATGATGCTCATTTGCCCATCTGATAGAGTTTAAATGATATAAACCGGTATCGTAATTAACGGGTAATTGTATTGCAATAATTGAAGAAGTAAAGAAAATAAGAAAAATAGCTGTAAGCTTAACAGTACCGAGAGATTTTAAAAAAGGTAAAAGCCTTTTTCCGTATTTTATAAAGAAAAATATTATTCCCGAAAAATAAAATAAACTGCTAGCAAAGGCATCTATAGGCAAAAACAAATGATAGAAAGCAAAAAAGAAAAGACCAAATATCCAGCCTAACCATATTTTTGCAGCGTGCTTCTTGCTACCTTCGATGTTAATACCAATCAGCTTTGCTAAAAAATTGCCATAGGAATAAAAAGCTGTAGCCATAAAGCACCAAACCAGCATAATTAGAAGAGAATTGCAAACAAAAGCAGTCCAGTTAACAGGAAAATTCATAGTTAGACCATAAAATAAATTAGTAACAGCTAAGATTTACTTTTTAGAATATCCTATTATAGCTATTTTAATCAACTACTTCGCTGTATTTTTTCTTCTGCGAAGTTTATTCAAAACCAGTTCTGCCGCTCTATCCGCTTCTTCAACATGAAGAATTCTGGAAATAACATATAATGCGATTAAACCTGCAATTCCGCCGACACACATAGAAGCAGAAGAATTTATAAAAGTTCCGGCAGCATATTTTGGCAATGCTGAAGCTATATAAGTTACAGAATAAATATATGAATAATAGGTTGCAACCCCTGAAAGTGCTGTAGAAATCAAAATTTTAGCCAGACCAGAGATTAATGAGTATTTTCCAAAGCCCCCTACTCTATTCTGTAAAACAAAAAAGAGAAAACCAGCATTAACAATAGCAGCCATACTGCTGCTGAAAGGCAAACTTATATAACCAAAAGGTTTAATCAAAGAAAGACTCAAAATTATAGAAACAACAATAGAAATGATACTAGCTTTTACAGGAACCTTAGTATCATCTAATGCATAAAATGCCGGGCCTAGAATCTTTATAAGCGCATAAAAAACAAGACCTATAGAATAAGCTCGCAATACTGCTGTCGTAGCTAAAGTGTCATCTATTCCAAACCTTCCGTGCTGATAAATAATGCGTATTACAGGTTCAGCCAAAGCAACACAGGCAAAACAGGCCCAAAGATTAATAAAAGCAGATAATCTTATAGAACTTGCCAAAGTTCCTGCCATTGCATCTTTATCGCCACTTGCCGCCTGTCTGGATATAACAGGCAAAGTCGCCTGGGCAACAGCAACCCCAAATATTCCTATAGGAAGCTGCATGATTCTGAACGCATAACTAATCCAGCTAACAGCCCCATCCCCTTGAGAGGTCGCTAAAATAGTGTTAACAGCAACATTAATCTGAGTTGCCGCTAATCCCACTGTTCCAGGAATCATTAATTTGCCGATTTTTTTTATGCCAGGGTCTTTAAAATCCAAACACCAGAAAAATTTCCAACCCTTTTTTATTAACGAAGGAAGTTGAACTGTAAACTGTAAAATACCACCAAGCATAGCTCCGATAGCCATACCGGTAATAGAAGGCATATTGAATTTTACTGCCAGCGGGCAGATAAGCCAGCCCGATAAAATCATAGAAAGATTCAAAAAGACTGGGGCAACAGAAGGAATAAAAAACTCACCTAATGAGTTCAACATTCCCATAGAAATAGCTGCCCAGGAAATAACCAATAAGAACGGGAACATGATTCTGGTCATAGTTACTGTAACATTGAATTTTTCAGGATCATTTATAAATTGGGGGGCAAGTATCTGTACAATGTACGGACTTAGAATCATGCCTAATGCTGTTAATGTTCCAACAATAATAAGAATTGCACAAAAAGTAAGGTTTGTAAGTCTGAATGCTTTTTCCTCACCCTTTTTTTGCAAAATAGAGTTAAAGGTTGGGACAAAAGCAGCGCTCATTGCGCCTTCAGCAAAAAGATCTCTTAATAAGTTCGGTATCTTAAAAGCGACGTTAAAAGCATCAGTCCATTTTCCTGCACCAAAAAGGTAAGCAAAAGTCTGTTCTCTTACCAATCCAGCAATTCGGCTAAGAAAAGTAGCAATACCCATGATTGCAGCGGAACGAGCTACAGAAGTTTTTTTAGTTTCACGTGAATCATTAGAAGTTGTTTTTTCTGATGATTCATTAGATTTTATAGTTTCGCTTGAATCTTCTACTGCTAAAGATTCATCTGTTTTTTTGTTTTCGTTATCCATAACTTATACGGTCTTGCATAAATAACAAGTCTTCGGGCTTAACTTTGTAATACTTACAAAGTTCTCGATTTTGTCATTATACATCGACTAACCTCTTTTTTATTTTTATGAATAAAGGGAATTATCTAAAAATAAAAATAGATGAGGTAGCAACCGTATTGCCCGCAATGACATCTGATTCTTTTACAGAAACTTTGCCAACAACTTTCTGATTAGTTTCATGTGAAACGAAAGAAATATCATAAAACTCTATAGAAGCTACAACCCCATTATTAAAAGAACAAGAATAGGGAAGAACAAAACTGACAAAGCCGTTTTCTTCAACCTTCTTTTCTTTGTGATATTTTAATAGTTTTCGACCAATTCTAATAGTCAAAGAAACATTAGCTGTTGTCTCTGGTTTCGCCTGCAGAACAAGTTTTGCACCAGGCACAATTTCAAAAAACATTGTAGAAAATGAAAGCGATTTGCTTTCTGCATTAGCATAAACTATTCTAAAATTAGAAGATGCTTCAAAATTACCTATAGATCGTAATCCGAACCATTTGTTTAGCCAGGTAAAAAACCATTTATCATAATCTTTGCTTCTTTCAACATTATAAGGCAAAGCCCTATAGCCTGGAGCTCTCTTTTGATTCTTATAAGCCGGCCAATAATCTATTGTTGAAGGGAAAAGCATCCTGTCGGGCTCCATAAAGATATATTTAACCCTAAGTTCTCTACAAAGCTTATAAACAGTTTCTTCATCTTTGGAAGAAAAAATATCAGCCATATTTTTAACACCATTCTGCATATTATTGGCAATAACAGGTCTATGAGTATAAAAATTTATTAAGTGACCAAAATCCCAATAGGCCAATATTCCATATTCTGGCTTTTTATTGTCAAAATATCCGGAAGTTGGTGGCGTATTCTTTTTTATCCAATCAAAAGCAGCTAATTCTGAATTTCTAATGCTATTACTAAAAGAAGAAAGTCCCCAAAGCGCTGAAGCTCTTATAGTCAGCAATAACAAGATAAAAATCACAAAAACCCGTGCTTTAGATAACTTTGTTTTTTCTATATAACCAGATAAGATTTTCCATAAAAAATATAGAATAAAAGCAGCAAAAAGACTGTTTCCAATTCCAAAAATTCTGATATAGCGATTCTGATAAAAGCTTGCAAAAGCAACAATAATTAACCATAATTGCAAAATACTGGCGCTTTCCTTCTTTAAAAGCTTTTTAGCAGAAATAAAAATAAAAAGAGGAAATAAAAAGATAAACAAATTATAGTTCAAAACAGCTTTTTCAACAGAAATTTTATTAATAAACAATTTTTTTATTTCTATTAAAGGCTGTAACTCATTTATTTCAAGAAAAATC
>JAEEGK010021755.1_pt1 | contig 13531 bp, 7 predicted proteins | sample 8958771 | NCBI WGS metagenome assembly JAEEGK01 (sample SAMN16246547, study PRJNA631951) | gut metagenome | biome: gut microbiome; feature: rumen; material: SC-attached | host: Bos | place: Iran: Karaj | collected 2018-10 | reverse complement strand
TGATATTCTTTGTAAATTATAAATTTAAATAAAATTTTATTTTTATATTAGTTATTCATTATTTTAAAAACTTTAGATTATTTTAAATTATTTCATATTATAATAAATAATTTTTTTTTTGAATATTATGTTAATTTTTTATATAAACATTATTTTTATTTTAAATTTTAAATTTTATTAATTATTTTTCAAAAAATATTTTTTTATTTAAATTTGTAAACAAATATATAATAAAGTAAATTATAATATAATTCTATTGATTTATTTTAATTAATTAAAATTTATAAATAATTATTTAAAAAATGGTAATTAAATATTTAAATATTATAAATTTAAATATGATTTATTCAATAAAATTATTTTATTTAAATTAAAACATTTTATATCAAATAATTTTTTTATATTAATAATAATTTCAACTAATTATAATATATATTAATATCAAATTTATATTTAAAATAAATTTAAATATCTTATAAAAAATACATAATTTTAATATTTATATTTGTCTTTTAATTTGTTTATATAATTTACTATTTTATCATTTAAATTTTGTACATATTCATAATAATTCAACATAATTTTTGGACAGCTTTTTTTTTCATTTTCAATTAAACCACAAAATTCTAAAGCATCTTTTATTAAAAATACAAATAAACCTGTTCCACCATCTCTTTCAGAATAATATTTATTTTTCATTTTTTCTTCATTTCCATTCACTAATTTTTTTATTTTATATAAATTTTCAGCACTAAAATCAAATTCTTTTCCTTTTTCTATAATAAAGTCACCTATTCTTCCATTTGAATTATTATTTATATATTCACATGTTTCATTCCAAAAATTATTAATATTTTTTATATTAACAATATCATTTTTTAAAAATTGAAAAAATATTTTATAAACTAAAATAATTTCTATTTTATTTTCATTTTCTATTATTTTTTTATTTTTAAAAGATTTTTTATAATAATCTTCATTTAATAATTGAATTGCCTTTTCACTTCCTTCACTAATTTTAAAATTCATTTCTTTTTCTAAATTTTCACTATATCTTAATTTTATATTTTCTATTTTATCATTTATTGTATAAATTGTAATATTATTTAATTTTTTAAAATCTTTATAAAAATTTTCAATTAAATTAAAGAAATTTGGTAATAATTTTTTTGATACGAAAAAAAAATTTAATTTATCTTTAAAATCTAAATAATTACAAATTATTTCTAACATTTTATTATTATTTTCAATTAATAAATTTTCAAATTTATTATTATTATTATTATTATTATTTAAATTTATATTTTTAATTTCATTATTTTTTAATTCTATATTTTTTATTTCATTATTTATTTTTTCATTATTTTCTTTTTTTTCATCTATTACAATTATATTTTCTTTTAAATTTTCTATTTTATCAATTTGATTATTTATAATTGAATTTTTAATATCATTTTTATTAGTATTATTTTCTTCAAAATAAGATTTTTTAATACTTAAATTATTAGAATCAAAATTTGAAATTTTCAAATTTTTATTATTAATATTATCATTTTTTTTTATGGATTTTTTTTTAAAATTTGGATCTGGAGTTTTAGATCTATTATTTTCAATGGTAGTTCTATTACTATTAAAGTCTTTTTCTTTTTGAACTCTTAAATTATAATATTGATTATGAATTTTATTTTTTTCTTTTTTTAAATTACTTGCAGTATTTTGCATATAACTAGGAATTATAGCAGAATTTTTGGTAACAATTTTTTTAATTTTTGGTTTTTTTGGTTCTGCTGATTTAGCAATATCAAATCTATTAATTGTTTTAGATTTATTTAAAGGTTTCATATAATTGGGTCTATTATTTCTTTCAAACCTTTTTTTATCTTTTATATTATCTGCACTTACATCTCTTTTCATTGTTTTTATTATTTTTATTGGTCTAGGTACTATTTTTATGTTACTTACATTTTTATCCATTTTTGTATACTCTAATTTTGAAATTTTTAAATCAGAAAATTGAATTATATTTCTATTTTCTAAACGATTTAAACGTTTATTTAATGTTTCGTCTAATAATTTTTTCAAAATTTCCATAATAATATTTAAAAATAAAAATATATTTAAATAAATTATTATTTTTTACTTTTATAATATTCAAAAAAAAATTATTTATTATAATATGAAATAATTTAAAATAATCTAAAGTTTTTAAAATAATGAATAACTAATATAAAAATAAAATTTTATTTAAATTTATAATTTACAAAGAATATCAACAGGAGCATATTCAGGTTTTCTAATTTTTAAGAAAGGATGTTTATGAGTTTCTCTATTTTTTTCTTCACATTCTTCACAATAATCAAAATCATTACAAATAGTGCATTTATATCTTGTTCCAATAATAGGTCCTTTATTACATCCATTACAAAAATAATGTAAATGAACTATTTTTGTTTCTTCTTTTTCATTTTTAATATTTTTTAATTCATCTTTAAATATTTTTGATTTTTCATTAATTTCAATATTTACTGTTTGATTATTAAATTTCAAAATATTTTTATATGTATTTCCATCTATAATTTTTAAACCTTTATTTTTCAATGAAAAATATAATTCATTTACTTCATTCTTTGTAAATGAATAAAGTTCAGAAACTTTTTGTTTAAATTCATCAAATGTTTTTGGAAATTTTAAATTAAATTCTAAACCATAAAAATTTAATTTACCTAACATTTTTTTTATTATTTTTTATTAAAACAGATTTTATATATATTTATTAATTAGATATTAATTTTATTTATATAATTGATAAATTTAATATTTTTATAAAAATATTAAATTATATATATTATCATTATTTATATAAAAAAAAATTATATCATAAAATATTAAACTAACATAAATATTTGAAAAAAAGATAGGTATTAAAATAAACCCAAAAATATTTCTAAAATCATAATGAATAATACTATTTACAAATGCAGGTAAATATTTTTCTAACATTAAAATAATTCCAAAATAAATTATACAACCTTTTAGCCATAAAAATATTATATTAATATTATATATTTTATATATTATATATAATAAATTAGGGGAAATATTAAAAAATAAATTTATAGGTCCTTTTTCAATAATATTTTTAAATTTAATTAATATTATTATATTATAAAATATAATAACAAATTCATTAAATGAAAAAATATAGTAAATAATTGTTGTATAAATTATTAATAAAATAATATGAATTATATTTTTTATCATAAAATTTTTAAAAAAATTATTTTTTAGCTCAATCATATTAAAATGTAAATTTTCAGTTAAAATATAAATTAAAAAATTAAAATAAATTGAACCTGTAATATATCTTTCTATTATTATATTTTTTATTAATAAATTTTTTAGAGCTAAAATATTTAAAATTATAAATAAAATAATTTCTCCAAAAAATTCATCTATTTAAATAAAATATTATTTTACTTTTATTTTCCATTTTTAACTTAAATTTTAATTTAATAAAAAAATAAATAAAAAAATAAAATATAATAACAAATAATTATTTTTTAATGGAAGAAATAGAGCAAATAGTAAAAAATTTTTTAATATTTATTTAATATTATTTTATTTTTAATCATAGAACGATAGAAAATTAGAAATTCAACAAAATTTAATTCAAATGCAATTTGATTTAACAATGATAAATAAAATTCTTGAAAATTATAATATCGAATCAGAAGAAGAAGCAATTGATTATTTAATTCAAGAAAATGGACTATGGAATCACCCTTTTATTTTAAAAAAAGAAAATGTTGATAACCCTCAACCAGGAAATTTACAAGGAAGCATTTTAGAAAGAAATAATCCATCTCAAATTATAAACAATATAATAATAAAAATAAAGAAAGTTTCGTTATGTGAAATATGTGGTGATTATTTAACAAATCATAATAATAAAGGTAATTATTCAGAATTAAGTTCAATTAATTCAAAAGATAAAAATAATAAAAAAAAAGAAGAAGAATATAAAAATATTTGTAATATTTGTATGGGAGATTTTGAAAATAAAATAACAATTCCAAATTGTAAACATGAATTTTGTAGAGAATGTTTTAAATCTTATTTATTTGAAAGAATAAATAATAAAAATATAGAAAAAATGAATTGTCCTTTTTTTGGATGTGAAACATTATTAAATGAAGAATTTTTTTTTGATTTTTTAACGAATGAATATATTTTAAAATATAATACATTTAAAATGAAATTAGAATTAGAAAAATCACCAAATAAATTAATTTGTCCATTATGTGATAGTTATGCAGATATTGGAAAAAAAAATGAAAAAAAACCCAAAGAAAAAAAAATTTATTATTGCATTAAAAATAAACATGCAATTTGTTCATGTGGAAGACCTAAACATGATGGTTTATGTGAAAGTGAAGAAAAATTAAATGAATTTTTTCAAAAAGAAAAAATAAAAAAATGTCCAAAATGTGGAGCATTTATTAAAAAAATTTCAGGTTGTAATCATATCATATGTGCGATATGTAAATATGAGTTTTGTTGGGTTTGTATGAATCCTTATAGTCCATTTCATTATGATAATGGACCTTGTAGAGGATTACAATTTGTTGATGTTGATAGTTTTTTTTTTAGATTCAGAGAAAAACATCCAAATATTTATTTTCTTATCAATTGCATAAAATATTTCTTATTATTTATTCTTATATTATTAATTATAATTGGAAATTTAATTACACCATCTTTTATTTTTTTTATGTTTTTTACGATGAATTTTATTAATCACGATGATTATAAAATAAATTTAACAAAAATGAATAGAAATGTAAAAAATTTTGTTTTTTTTATTGAATTTGCAAATATTTGTTTCGAAACAATTTGTTATGCATTAGTTTGGAATGTATGGACAGCTTTTTTGGCATTATGTTTTATAATCACAGGAATTGTAGTAAATTGTGTTGAATTTTTTAACAGAAGAAGAAGAAGAGAATTAGAACTTATTAATGATGATGTTCTTATTTAAATAGTATTGTTAGTTATAAAATAAAATTTTATATTTATTTAATTAATATAATATAAAAGAAAATATAAATAATAATTTATTCAAATAAAAATTTTTTTTCTTTGATTATTATTTTAAATTATAATTTATAAAATTATTTTTTATTAAAAATATTATAATTGTTATAATAAAATATTTTTTACTAATTCTAAAATAAAAAGAAGAACAATATTTTAATGGGAAATAAATTATGCAATTGTAATTCGAACATAAATAAAGAAAATATTCAAAATTCAAATGAAGATAATAATAATAATTTTATTTCAAACATTTCAAATAAAAATAAAAAACTAAATTCTTCAAAAAATACAAACGAAAAAATTTCATTATTAAATATTAATAAAAATAATTTAAAATCAATAACAAAATTATCAAATTTAAATATCATTAACAACCCAGAAAAAAATCCAAATTCAAACAAAATAAAAAATGGTTTTGGAATAAGAAATTATTTAAATAAAAATAAATTCATCGGGAATTTTATAAATAATTTATATGAAGGTTATGGAATATATTATTACAATAATGGTGATATATATAAAGGAGAATTTAAATTCGATAAAGAAAATGGTTATGGAGAATATAATCATTTAAATGAAGTAATTTTTTATGGTTATTGGAACAACAATTTAATAAATAATATTGGATATGAAATTTATTGTGACGAATCTGAATTTTATGGTGAATATAAAAATGGTAAAAAAAATGGAATTGGAACTTATAAATTTAAAGATGGTTCTTATTATGAAGGTGAATTTGAAGATAATAAATTTAATGGTTATGGAATTTATTATTTTAATGATATGAATTATAATAGAATTTATTTTGGAATGTGGAATAATAATGAAATGAATGGTTATGGTGAATATTATGGAAAAAATAATAAGAAATATTTTGGGTTTTTTAAAAATAATAAAAAAAATGGATTTGGAATTCTATTTTTTGAAAATGAAAAATTTTTTGTTGGATTTTGGAAAAATGGAAAACAAAATGGAATTGGAAAATATATTAATGGAGAATTATTTAAATATGGATTATGGAATAATGGAATTAAAATTAAATGGTTTAATGAAAATGAATTTGTTAATTATTTAGATGTAAATGAAAAAAAATATTTAATAATGTTTAATATGGATTTAAATGAAATTAAAAATTTTATGCAAATTAATTAATATTTATTTATTTATTTATGTTATTTTTTTAGGTGTAAAATAATTTTGTAAATAAAAATTCTATAATTTTTTTTTGGAAAATATTCAAATTTAAATATTTTAATTTTAATATTATTATTATTAATATTAATATTATTAAAAATAGAAATTTATATTATTAAAAATAGAAATTTAAATTTTAAATTTATTTAAATTAAATATAAATAAAATGTTTAACAATTTTTGTAATTTTTTATATTTTTTAATTTTTTGTTTAAATAATTATCAAATTTTTGCAAAAAAAATTAGATTTTTAAAACAAGAAAATGAAATTTCTAAAGAAACAAAAATATATTTTATATGCATTATAATAATATTAATAATAATTATAATTTTAATTTATGCAATTTATAAATCAATTAAAATTAATAAAAAAAAGAATAATAATAATATAAATTTAAATGAAATTGATTCAAAGAAAAAAAATTTTATAATAAAAAACAAATTTAAAGCATTTATTTTTTGCAAAGATTTTTTATTTAAAAATTGTTGCATTTGTTTACAACAATTTATTGAAAATAAATGTAATATTTTTATGAGTCCTTGTGGACATTTATTTCATAAATATTGTTTAAAAAAATATTTTTTAACTAATATTAAAAATAATACTTGTCCAGTTTGTAAATTTAATTTTTTTAATTTAATAAAAGATGAAAAATTAAATTTTAATAAAGTTAAAATAATTTCTTTTGATGAAAGTGAAAATCCCGATAATTATACAAATTTAGAAACTGAAATTTCATTAGTAAAGAAAAAAAATAAACTTAAAATTATTGCACTTAATAATTAATATGTTTTATTAAATAATGTATTAAAATATAAAATTTTAAAAATTTTAATTTTAAATTTAAAAATTTTTAAACTTATTTTAATTAAATTTTTTATTTAATTTTTAAATTTAAGAATAGAATAAAAAAAAATTGAATTTTTTTTAGAAATTTTATTTTAAATTTAAAATTTAAATAAATTTCAAACAAAATAAATTAAAATTATAATAAAAAAATAATCTATCATTAAAATTAAATATATTAATATTTTATTTATATTATTTATGTCTAACAATAATCAAAATTTAATTAACACATATACAAACAGTTTATCTCAACAAATAAATTCATTAAAACAACTATTAACAAAACATTTAAATTTAGAAGAATTTAACAATCAATTTGACATAAATTTTAATAATTTTCAAAATTTATTATCAAAAATAAAATCCGAAAATATTTCATTAAATTTATTAATTTCTAATCAAAATTTCAGAGAATTTCTTGATTTTTTAAGTTCTTGGATATTAAAAAATTTCAATTCAAAAAAAATGTCAATTTTATTAACATTAATATCAAAATTATTTGAAGGTTTTAATTATTATTACGAAGTTTCAGAAAAAAATATTTTATCAATAATTGAATGTGATTCAATAGAACAAATAAATGAACATAAAGAAACTTTAAATAAAGAAGAAACATTATCAAAAGATTCAATAATAACAAATCCTTTTTTAAGCGCAATTTATTCTTTAATAGTTACTATTTCAAACAAACCAGAAATTATTCAAAAAAGTAAAAATCTTCTTAAAATTTTATCTATAATTTCCGCACAAATTGTTGAAATAGATAATATAGCAATATATTATAAAAAAAGAAGATTAATAACAGTTTATAATACAATATTAAAGGAACTTAAAAAAACAAATACTGATGATAACATTGAATCTTCATTATTAATAATATCAAAAATTTTAATGAATTTATTTAGTAAAATTGGATTCAAAAGACCAATTTATTGTGATTATTTATTTAAAAAAGCGATTCCTGATAAAATAAGTGATATATTTTTACAATATTATAAAAAAGATGAAGATATAATAAAATATTTTGCTATTTTTACTGTTTTTTGTTGTAGAACAGGAGATCATAAAACATTTTTTTGGACAAAAGGAATAATTTCAATATTTTGCGATATATTAAAAAATTCAAATAATGAAGAAATTTTAGAAAAAGTTTCTTTTGCGATATATAATTTAACTAAAGACAGTGGGGAAATTCAAGAAGATTTAAAAGATCAAAATAATTATTTAAATTTAGCTAAAGAATTGCTTGTGAAATATTCAAAAAATACAAACATTGTTTTTAATACAGTTTCAACTTTGAGAAGAATAAAAAATAATGTTTTTTATAATAAAATGAGTCAAGAATTATTATTTACTTATTTTGCTTTATTTGATTATTATTATATTAATGTTAAAAAAGACATAGAAATTTATAAAAGTCAAGAAATTTCATTAAATATTTTAAGTAATCAAACTAAATTTATTGTTTTAAAAGAATTAGTTGCGATTTTAGGTAATATATCAAAAAATGAAATTCATTCTAAACCTTTTATTGAAAAGAATTTTCATTTAATTTTAGTTGATTTGACTTTGACATTTATTCAATTTCCAAAATTAATAAAAAATACAATAGGAGCATTAATAAATTTAACTAATTTAGAAGAAATTAGAGAAAATCTTTGTAAAGTCGCAGCGTTTATTGAATCTATTTATTCTTTGTTGGATCATTATAAAAATAATAAATATATTATTGAATATGCGTTAAAATTAATTTCTAATATATTAAAAAATGAAAATGGAATTAATTCGTTTATTTCTGGGAATTTAATTTATTTTTTATTGTTGTTTATTAAAGATTTTTATGATAATGAATCGATTATTGAAAATTGTTTTAGAATTTTGAGAATTTTAATTTCAAAAATAAAAGGAATTGAAAGTTTTTCTAAGAAATTAAGTGAATTTTATGCAATGTTGTATAAAATTGATGAAAATGAGAAAAATTATGTTTTAAATTCTTTTAATTATTTTATTAATGATATACAAAAATTAATTGAAAATAATAATTTTGAAATTGATACGAAAATTCAAATTATTAATTTTATTGCTTATTTAGCTAATCAAAATAATGAATTTAAAAATGTTATTGATAAAAATGATAAATTATTAAAAAGTTTAAATAAATTAATTGAACAAAATTCAAATAATGAAAAAAGAAAATTACTTTCTAAAGCTATTGCACAATTGCCTGTTGAAGAATTAAATATTATAAACAGAAAATAAAATTATTGTATATTATTTTAAATATAAATAAATTAATTTAATTTTTAATATTATTTATGATAAGCATTATTTTTATTTGAAAAAATTAATAAAAAAATATTAATATGGTAGTTCAAATAATCAACAATATATTAAAATTAATTATTTTAGTATTATTTTTTCAAAATATTAATATTAATTCTTTGAAACTAGACGAACAATTTCCAACTGCTCTTTTATTATCAAACGGGGATCTGTTTATAGTAACTAATATTGGATTAAGATTATATGATCCAACTTTTACAACAATAAAAAAATATTATAATTTCGATGCCGATGGACAAATAATTGATGAAAATCAAGCTGAAAAGACAACAATAGCAGAATATCCCGATGGAACAGTTATAGCAATAGCCAAAGATATTTTATATATCTTAAACAGTGAAAGGACTTTTGTTAAGAAACAAGATTTAACTCAATTTTCTATTAATGGACAATATTATAGTTTAATTCCCTTTTCTTATACATCTCCAAATTATTATTATATAGTTGCTTGTAGTAACAATAATAAAATTAGTATAAATTATTTTTATTTTACAGCAGATAATAGTGAAAATAATAATAACCCAATAGATTCTCTTAATTATCAGCCAATTAATTCAAAAAATGAACAAACAGATCTTTTAGGTTGTGGATTAACTTGTGGAATAATGATTTATAATGAAAATGATGTACTCACCTGCTTTTATCAAATTAATTGGCCAAATGAATTAGGTGTTTCTTCCTACTCTATTACAGATGATCATATTTCGGAAATAATAAGGACCAATAATATATACAGTTCAAATAATCAAGCTTCAATAATTAAATCAGTTATATCACCAGATAAAAAAAAAGCATTAATTTGCTATAGTAGAAACTATGCTGAGAGCAAATGCTTTCAATATAATATTGATACTCATCAATTTACTTCAGAAGTACAATATTTTAATCATTGTAAAGGAAGGTCATTTGGACTTTATGTATATTATTTTCAACAAAAAAATGAGTATATGTTTATATGTAGTGATAACAGTGCAGGATTTAATGTAGTTACATTTGATTCAAATTTTCAAGCAACTGTTTTAAATAGTGGAGGAGGAAAAACAGAGCCTTATTATAGTTATAGTAAAAGTTATTGCTACTATAGTTTTAGTTTCAATATAGTTTATTTATCAAAAACAGACAAGTATGTATTAATTAATGATTGTCAAGTTATCCAAGGTACAAGAACGGGAAATTATAATTTAGAACAATTATCTGGAAAAGATAGTATTTTTCAAGTAGATGGAGAAATGGATACTTTTAATAATAATATTTTGGACGTTAATGAAGTACCAATTGATAGTAATAATCAAATACCAACTGATAAGCAAACTGAAAAATTAACAGAAAAAATGACTGAATTACCAACAGATAAAAATACTGAAGCACCAACTGATAAGCCAACAGAAAAATTAACAGAAAAAGTGACTGAATTACCAACAGATAAAAATACTGAAGCGCCGACGGATAAGCCAACAGAAAAATTAACAGACAAAGCGACTGAAGCGCCGACGGATAAACCAACAGAAAAATTAACAGACAAAGCGACTGAAGCTCCGACAGATAAAAAAACCGATACACCAACCGATAAAATAACTGAAATTACAACAGATAGTAAAAGTATATTATTAACAGATAATATAAATTCCATTTCAACGGATAGTCAAAATAATGACTTTACTTCAGTTTCAACATTAACAAAAACAAAAGATGAAATATTCAATAATTTAAATGATTTAATTAAAGACAAAGATCCTGAAAAAACTTATATAATGAAAGGAAATAATTATACGGTGATAATAAAGAAGGTCGAAAAATATATAGAAGAATCTTCTGTAAATATTGATTTTTCTGAATGTTTAAAAGTATTAAAGGAAAAATATCCGTCTAAAGAATTTAGAATATTACAAGTTATTCTTGAAAATAAAAAAGATAAATTATTAACAGATCAAGTAGAATATAAAATATATGATCAATTTGGTGAAGAAATAAATTTATCACTTTGTTCTAATATTAATATAAGAATAGAATACGAAATTAAAGATACATCTTCATTAGATATTGAAAAAATCACTATTTTCAAAGAAAATGGTATTGATATCTTTAATATAAATGATGTATTTTTTAATGATATTTGTTTTTCGTATTCTGACAGTGATTCAGGCAATGATATGGTATTAAATGACCGAATAGCTGATATTTATCAGAATTATTCAATATGTGGAGAGGAATGTGAATATGAATCCCTTGATGTTGAAAAAATGTCTGCATATTGCAGCTGCAAAGTAAAGCAAAATATTAATTTAGAAGAAGGAGATGGTTTTTTTGAATCTTATATTACAGGAACATTTTTAGATTCAAATTTCGGAGTAGCTAAATGTTATAATCTTGTTTTTACATTCAAAGGAAAATTAAAAAATGCAGGATTTTGGATATTTGGAACTTTTATTATTTTTCATATTCCAATATATATTTTTTATTTTATTAATGGAATTAATCCTATTCTTAAATATATTATTAAAACAATGGAGAGCAAAGGATATATTATTAAAAGGATTATCAAAAATCAACAATCTTTAACATTTCAAAGGATAGAAACAAATCTAAGTACAGAACCTTCACAAAATTTAATATCCAAGAAAGATAAAAAAAAAATTAATAAGCTTCAAAAAAAAAAGATTCAAAAAAAGCCTATGTTCAAAAAAAAATATTGTGAAAAATATAAAGACAATGATAAAAAAACAAATGAGAATAAAAACACAAATCAAAAAGTAGAAATTATTTTAATAAATACCAGTAGTGAACAAGAAAATAGTTTAGAAGAAAAAGTCAAAAAGATTTATATGGATAATAATAATGAAAAACCTATAAAAAATAAAAAAAAGACATCTCCAAAAAATTCTGAGAAAACTACAAAAAAAGGTAATATTAAATCTCTGTTTGAGCTAAATAAAAAAAAATTAGATAAATTGGAATTAGAAAAGCTAAATAATTGGGATTGTAAAACTATAGAAACAAAAACAACTCTTGGGGATGACAGAGGTTTTAAGAAAAGGAAAAATAAATTCAAAGACAAAGATAATGCAACTAATGTCACAGAAGATCAAAAAGATAAGTCAATTAGCTCTAAAAAGAATAAAAGAAATAATATTAGAATGAAAAATAGCTTAGTAGAAGGATTAGAATCAGGGGAGTTGTTAATTATGAATAAAAACAGCGGAGTAAGGAATAGATTCAAAAAAAAGAAAAATATTATGACAAAAAATATTAATAATAGTGTAATTAATATTCCAAAAAATGTAGATGAAGAAAAAAATAAAAATAAATTAATGAAAAAAGATGACACATACTTTCCACTCATAATAATAGATGCAAATAATACTACTAATTACGAACCAATACACTCAAATTATATATTAACAAATTATGATTTCAATGAAGCAATAGAATATGATAAGAGATCGTTTTGTAGAATATTTTATATATGTTTAATAACTACAGAAAATAATTTAAATATTATTATTTTTCATTCACCTTTAGAGTTAAGACCTCTACGTATATGTATATTTATATTTAATTATGCTTGTGACATTGCATTAAATGCCTTATTTTTTTTGAGTGATAATATTTCAGCAAGATATCATTATACTGGAAAATATATATTAATTTATACATTAATAAATAATTTGACTAAAAATTTAGTTTCAACAATAATTTGTTATATTTTAACCTTTTTTTTCCATTATTTGATACAATCAACTAATGCAATTGAACAATTATTTAGAGAACAAGAAATACTACTAAAAGCTAGCAAAAAATATAAAGTTAGCGAGCAGACCAAAAAGGAAATATATCAGAATATATCTAAAATAATGAAATATTTAAAAGTAAAAATAGTGATTTATATAATTCTTGAATCATTATTTATATTATTTTTCTTTTATTATGTTACTGCATTTTGTCAAGTATATCAAAGTACACAAATAAGTTGGCTTTTGGATTGTTTATCATCTTATGTAATATCATTGGTTTTTATTTCATTAGTATCTTTTGTTTTCTTTATATTAT
>JAEEGK010021754.1_pt1 | contig 13532 bp, 12 predicted proteins | sample 8958771 | NCBI WGS metagenome assembly JAEEGK01 (sample SAMN16246547, study PRJNA631951) | gut metagenome | biome: gut microbiome; feature: rumen; material: SC-attached | host: Bos | place: Iran: Karaj | collected 2018-10 | reverse complement strand
CTTTGGACATATCGTCATCATTTTCATTATTGCCGTTTTGACCGCAGCCGGCTAATGTCAATATCGCAAGCATCACAAGCATCAGCTTGATAAATAAGCTTCCCTTGCCTGCCTTGCAGGTTTCTTTTTTTAACAACACCATATTCTCCTGATCATCTATGTTCTTTCACATAAAAATTCCACGAAGTATTATAGCATGGCAGGAATGCTTGTCAAAGGATTGACATAGGCAAGATATGCGCTTAACATCATTATAACTTTTGGTAAAGGTGGATGAACATGAAGATTGATTGGATTGATGGATTTAAGATCATGGTTTCTGTCGAGAATAGCGAGATCGTAATATCCGCAAATAAAGAAGGTATGCTGTCGCTTGCAAAGCAGCTTACAGAACTTGCGGAGGGAGTGCCCGGAGATCACATCCATTATGATGAGCACAACTCGCTTGAAGAGGGCTCGAAGGAATTGATCATTGAAAGGATATGACATATTCCGGTTTGGGTCATACAAAGTTTTATATGTTCGGGAAATACTATCAGGCGCACAAAAAATAGTGCGGAGGTGAACCGTGAAACTTGTTATCATACTCGGTGACGCCGCTGTCGGGAAAATGACGGTTGGCCAGGAACTTATGAAAATAACGGATTTAAGGCTCTTTCACAATCATATGACTATTGAACCTGTGATAGAGATATTCGGAAGATATGACGGAAAGACCATCACAAAGATCAGGGAGGTGGTCTTTTTTTGAGGATATCTATATACAGTCCTCTGTTTTTTTTCGTTTTTCATTATGCAAATCTCCTTATTTCGTATCTGATCTACGAATAAGCTTATCGAAAAACGGTCAATATTATAATACACTATTTGTATCGACTGAACACTTTCCCATCTGGAAAGTGTTCCTTCTTTTAATTCTAATAGTAATTAATGTCTTATGACGCCCTGCTTATTTTCGGCGTGTTTTTTTTCGCCCACCTATTCGTTTTTTTACTCTCGGTTTACTTCGGTGTTACTATTTGTTAATACATCGGAAGTATAATTTTGGAAACTGATTTAATCATCACGGTTTTTAAAAGTGGTGAATCAATCATCGGAGGCGCATGTTATGTGGAATTTAAGCAAAAGAAACCGCATATTATCGTTTACACTTTTGGCAACGATCCTTTTATCTTCATGCTCAGTTTCCTCATCGAAGATAAGTTCCGATAACGATCCCGAAACGCAAAAAAGTTATGAATCGGCTGAAACAAGTTCGGCATCCGCAGATCTTGTAAAAAGTGCGGTGGATTTCGATCACGAACTTGATGGATACGAGCCTAAAAAAGATCATTATGATTTCTATTTTACTTATAAAACGGTCCATCACTGGTGGGACGCGGTAGCTCTCGGTATGGAAGATGCCCAGAGACAGTATAGGGAAAAAGGTATTACGATCACGTACGAATACATGGCACCCGATGTCGCTTCCGCCGAAGATCAGAAAAAGCGACTTTCCGAGGCTGAGAAAAGAGGTTTCGATGTGATCGGAGTCGATGTGGCCGATGCGGATATAATCTCTCCCATACTTGATGATATGGTGGATTCCGGATATAAGGTCATGACTTTTTCAAGTTCGGATGCGAATGAGGGATGTAAAAGAATTGCTTATGTAGGCAATACGCACAATTATCAGGACGGTGCGGATCTGACTGAAGCACTGTGCGAAAAGCTTGAATATAAGGGCAAGGTAGCCATACTTGTAGGAAGCGTCGGTGCGCCCTGTCACGAAGAAAGAGCCTTGGGTGCAAAAGATACGATAGCAAAATATCCCGACATGGAGATCGTAGCTACTGAGTATGATATGGATTCCGTTGATCTGGCATATGATCTTACCAAGAAGATAATAGGCGATCATCCCGATCTCGACGGTATCATCTGCTGCAACATGAGCAATCCCGTCGGAGCGGCGAGAGCGATAACCGAGGCAGAAAGCGATATCGTTATAGTAGGCATGGATCATGACCGAGAAGCGTTACATTATCTTAAGGACGGTATAATCTACTGTCTGGGAGTTCAGGACTGTTATTCCATCGGATTTGACACTATCCAGATTGCGGTAAAGATCGCCGACGGAAACAAACCCGGCGAGCTGTTTGAAGAAAAGACCAACGAGATCACTACAATAATATATCAGGAAGACGCAGCTATGATGCTTGAGCTTCTGTATGGGGACAATTAATGAAAAAACAGATCACAAGAAAAACATTCATATTGACAGCGGTTATCGGCGGAGTCTTATTGATGGCGATGGTGATCTTCAATACGGTCGTGTCCACAAGACAGACGACAGTTGCCACTAATAATGCCGTTTCCGAAGTTAGTTCTTTTTACCTCGAAGCAATGGCCGACAGGCGTTCCAAAACGATCACAAACCTTATAAACAGTAATTTCGATCATATGGAAAAAGCCGTGGCATATATCAATTCTGAGGGGATCAAATCAGAAGAAGAGCTTCGCGCCACACTCGGAAACATAAAATCCATGCTGTCGCTCGATCGCTTTGCTTTGGTAGATGACGACAAGATTGTTCATACACAGTTTACGACGTATACCGGCGGAAGCCGTCATGATTTTCTTTCTGCAGAAAACATGGATGGCAGAAGCGTCAGCACGGTGTCGATATACGGTTCTTCGAGGCAACTGTGTCTGGCCGCACCAACGCCCGATCTGAAGATAGCAGGCAAACAGTATAAAGCCAGCTTTGTACAGATAGATGTGAGGGAAATAGTAGACCTGCTCGCTTTTGAAGACGAAGGAAGAACATATTTCGGTATTTACAGCAGAAACGGCGAGAACCTTTCGGGAACGGAAGTCGGACCTTACATTTCCGTCCACAATCTCTTTGATATCGTGAAAGATGTTATTTCCGAGAAAAAACTAAGTGAGATCCGTGACAATTTCGCAAATGCAGTCGGAGGAAGTCTTACATTTTCTCCCGATGAGGGCGAAGAAACATTGTGTTATGTTCCCATAGAGGGTACTGACTGGATGATGGTGGTACTTATCCGTGAGAACGTTATTCAAGACAGGATCAGAAGCATCAGTGACACCAGTCTTACCACCAGTAAAAGACAGATTGCCTTCACTTTGATCGTTTCCGTTATTTTATTCAGCGGCCTTTTACTTATGTTGAAAACTTTGTCAAACAAAGATCTTGAAGCGGAAAAAGAAAACACGAAAAACTTCCGTGATATGGCCAATACGGATTCGATGACGGGTGTTCGAAACAAACATGCATATACTGACGCAGAGACGTACCTTAACCAGATGATTAAGGACAACCTGATCGACAAACTGGGTATAATCGTATGTGATATTAACGGACTTAAGCACGTTAATGATACCGAAGGACATGCGGCAGGTGATCAGCTTATCAAGGATGCAAGTTCGCTTATATGCGAGTACTTCAATCACGGGGCGGTTTACAGGATAGGCGGCGACGAATTTGCTGTCATTTTGCAGGAAAAAGGCTTCGACACCATGCATGAAGTTGTGGCTGCGATAAACCGCGAAGTCGAAGAGAATCTTAAAAAGAATAAAGTAGTTGTATCGGTAGGATATTCGGAGCTTACATCGGACGACCGGCTCGTGCATGATGTATTTGAAAGAGCGGACAAGATGATGTATGAACGTAAGCAGCAGCTTAAGCAGATGGGCGCGCCGACGAGATCGGACCATTAGCTTAGAAAGACGCCATTGAAGAGCATGCCAAATTGACATGCTCTTTCTTTTTACTCTATTTTATTATCAAGCCTTTACGACTGTTCCCACGACTGCACCGATCAAAAGTAGCGGTATGGCGACTATAAACAATCCGCTGAATATGAGTACCAGCAGTATTGCGGGACAGCATACGAGATAAAACGCTATCTTGAATATGCCCCAGCTTAATCTAAACGCCAGGCCCAATAATTTGAAAAAAACCATCACAAGCAATGCAAGACAAATAAGTGTAAGCATTTTTGTTTCCTCCTTTGATGATAACAATGGTATAATGTCATCATTAAACGATTTTTGAAGAAAGATTAAAATCAGATTAAATTGAGAGGACAAAATGGAAACATATTATTACATAGTGGAAAGTATAGACGGCGATTACGCAAATTTGCGTCGTACGGATATAGAATCGGACGATCTTAAGCTTGTGGCAAGGGCGCTTTTGCCTGCTGAGATCGTTGAGGGCAGCAGGCTCAAATATGAGATGATGTCATATACGATGGAATAAGCCCATGGAGAAGTCAAACAACAAAAAGTCTCTTGGAATTTTCATATCATCGATGCTCATATTCGGAACGGTCGGAGTCGTGAGGCGATATATTCCGCTTTCTTCGGCATTGTTAGCTTTCTCAAGAGGCATACTCGGCGGACTGTTCTTACTTGTTGTCAGTCTGATCGGTACAAAGAAAACGCCCGATAAGATCGCCTTCAAAGACATGCTGAAGCTTATCCTGACCGGTATATTTATCGGCTTTAACTGGATGCTTTTGTTTGAGGCCTACAATCATACGACGGTTGCGATAGCAACGCTTTGCTATTACATGGAACCTACGATAGTCGTTTTATTGTCGCCTCTTATCTTTAAAGAAAAGCTGACCGGCAAAAAAGCGATCTGCGCCGCAACATCGATCATAGGAATGATCCTTATTTCCGGTGTGATCGGAAACGGGTCATTGGGAACGGGCAACTTTATAGGTATACTCTTAGGACTCGGAGCAGCATTCTTTTATTCTGCGGTAGTCATAATGAATAAGCTTACACCCGGGATAGAGCCGTTTAAAAGGACCACAATACTTCTTTTGTCCGCGGGCGCGGTCATGGTCCCGTATCTTATGATTACCGACGGCTTCAATGTTGGAGGGGCGAGCGTAAAGGCGATTGTTTTACTGGTCGTTTTGGGTATTGTTCATACGGGAATTGCTTATACGATGTATTTTGGAAGCATGGACGGCTTAAAAGTCCAGACGATCGCGGTCTTCAGCTATATAGACCCTGTTTCGGCGCTTTTATTCTCGGCATTTTTGCTGCGTGAACATTTAAGTGTGATAAGTATTATCGGAGCGGTGCTGATAATCGGCTCTGCGATGATAAGTGAATTAAAGGTGGGAAAAGAAAAATGTTAGATTGCGATCTTTATATCGACAAACGCTTAAAAAGTGTAAAAAGAACAAACGACGCACTCGAGATCGAACTTGAAAAGGGCTTTCAGAAAATAGTTCCGGTGAGCGAAAACATCGTAAGAGTTTTGTATTCGTACAAAGCTTTTTCGTCGGATGCCGACAAGCCTTGTATAGTCGATCTTCCGGCTTTTTCGGACTGGGATCACAGTGAAGACGAAAAGAAGGTATATGTCAATCTTCCTAAACTTAAGGTGATCATAGATAAAGAAACAAACAGCTTTACTTATCTTGACGCGTCGGGCAACGTTCTTTTAAAAGAGCGTGACAAACGAAGTAAAGAGTTAAACGAGGTTCCCGTATACTCGCTTACCAAAGACGAGGCCGTAAAAGAGACGGTAAAGACCGCGGACGGCGCAAAAGAAGTCATAAAGGAAGCGGTTAAGGTTCAGACCGGAACCGCTTATCAGACAAGACTCCATTTTGAGTTTGACAAAGATGAAGCGCTTTACGGTCTTGGTCAGCACGAGGAGGGATATGCCTCTTTACGCGGAAAATGCATATATTTAAATCAGGCTAACCGAACGATCGCGATCCCGTTCTTTGTATCGACAAAGGGTTACGGATTGTTTGTGAACACATGCAGCCCTTCGATCTTCAATGACGGCTGTGAAGGTTCGTATTTTTATACCGAAGCCGACAATGAGATGGACTTTTTCTTTATAAACGGAGAGTCTTTAAAAGGCGCGATTGTAGGGTTCAGGAAGATCACAGGTAAGGCCGTTATGCTTCCGAAGTGGGCGTTCGGATATGTTCAGTCGCAGGAGCGATACGAATCGCAGGACGAGATACTCTCGGTCGCAGACGAGTATCGTAAACGGGGTATAGGTCTTGACTGTATAGTGCTTGACTGGATATCGTGGCCCGACAATGAGTGGGGGCAGAAGAGCTTCGATAAAGGACGCTTTCCCGATCCTAAGCAGATGACTGACGAACTTCACGGTAAAAATGTGCATTTTATGATCTCCATCTGGCCCAACATGGCAGATTGTACGGATAATTACAGGGAATTCAAAGAAGCCGATCTTTTACTTCCCAAGATGAACATCTACGACGCACTTAATAAGGATGCCAGAGATCTTTACTGGAAACAGGCGAGCAAAGGGCTTTTTTGTAACGGTATCGACGCCTGGTGGTGCGATAACTCCGAGCCGATCTGTCCCGAGTGGATGGAAACGGTTCGCCCCGAGAACTCAAAGAACTACGAAAGATATTGCGAGATGGTGAGCAAGCACCTGCCGGCACAGTATATGAACGCTTTCGGACTTTTCCATGCCATGGGAATTTACGAGGGACAGCGTGGCGAGACCGACAAAAAGAGAGTCGTGAACCTTACAAGAAGCGGCTATCCCGGACAGCAGCGGTTCGGAACCATCCTTTGGTCGGGCGACATCTCGGCTTCGTGGGATACGCTCAAGCGCCAGATCGCAGCGGGACTCAGTTTCTGCGCTTCCGGTATGCCGTATTGGACAGTTGACATAGGCGCTTTCTTTGTAAAAGACGGTCTTCAATGGTACTGGAACGGCGATTTTAACGACACAAAGGACGATCCCGAATATTGCGAACTGTTCACCAGATGGTATCAATGGGGTGCCTTTCTTCCGATATTCAGAGGTCACGGAACCGACGTAAGACGTGAACTTTGGACCTTCGACCATAAAGCCGCACCGTTTTACGATGCTCTCGTGGCAGCGAACAGGCTTCGCTACAGGCTGATACCTTACATTTATTCCCTCGCGGGAAATGTGCACTTAGAAGACGGTTCGATCATAAGTCCGCTTTCTTTTTGCTTCACGGACGATAAGAACACGTGGGAGATATTCGACCAATACATGTTCGGCGACGCGTTGATGATCTGCCCGGTGACCGATCCGATGTATTTCGGGACAAAGAAAACGTCCGCCACCGTAAGAAAAGTCTACCTCCCGGGAGGCACTTGCTGGTACGATCTTTATACCGGAAAGAAATATGAGGGCGGCTGTTGGACAGATGCCGATGCGCCGCTTGACAAGATACCTGTCTTTGTGAAAGCGGGTTCGATAGTTCCGATGACAAAGGAAGCGCTTTCCGTGGCGGAACTTTCAAAAGATATGGAAATTCATGTATATCCCGGCGAAGACGGTTCGTTTTCTTTGTACGATGATGCCGGAGACGGATATGCTTACGAACAGGGTGAATATACACTTACCCAATACCGCTGGGACGACAAGACACGTAAACTGTACGTAAACGGCGTCGAATATACCGGTAATGCGGTGATCCATTGATTCAGGGGAGGTTACGATGATATTTGATATACCGGACTATAAAAAAGTAAGAGTGATAATCGATACCGATGCCGCTTGCGAGGCGGACGATCCTTTTGCGATAGTGCAGGCGCTTTTAAGCCCCAAGCTTATCGTTAAGGGAATATGTGCGACTCATTTTGTGGATAAAGATTCGGTAGGGCGAAGCTATAAGGAGATCGAGACGATCCTTGATGCCATGAATATGGACGTTCCGGTCTTTATGGGACAAAAGGGCCCCCTTTCAAAAGATAACGATCTTTCCGATGCCTCGAAGTTCATTATAAAGGAAGCGCTCAAAGACGACGAAAAGCCGCTTTTTGTGCTGGCTCAGGGTGCGATAACCAACGTTGCGAAAGCGGTCATGGAAGAGCCTAAGATCAAAGACCGTTTTACGCTTATCTGGATAGGTACGCACGGAGCATATTACGGTGCGGCACCTTTCAGAGAGTTCAATTCCGGAAACGACATTAAGGCAGCAAACCTTGTACTCAAAGAGATCAACGATCTCTGGCTGGTTCCTTCGTATGTTTACACTACGATCTTAATAGGGATAGCTGAGATCAAAAGCCGGATAGCTCCTCTTGGTAAGATCGGAAAGCATCTTTACGAGAACCTCATGGCATACAATAATTCTGAGTTTGCGGGCTGGACTCAGGGTGAGAGCTGGGCGCTCGGGGATTCACCCGCAGTGGCGATAGCGCTCAATCCGATGTGCGGCAGATTCGAGTATGTACCCGCTCCGTTTATCGATGACGATACATCTTCGAAAGAATGCAAAAACAACCGAAAGATCCGCATTTACAAAGATGTCGACTCAAGGTACATCCTTGAGGATCTTATAGCAAAACTTGAATTGTTCACCCAAAAGGCAGGAAGATAATATGTACTATTTGATTGAAGAAACATTAAGAGCCTGCACGGCATCGGACTGCCACGCAGGAAAGCGTCAATACGTCGCCGTTCTTACTCCGGAAGAGTGGCAAAAAGAAAGAGAATCGTTCGAACTCGGTATCGATATGGAAATGGATCTTTCGGAGATCCATACCACGAAGGCCGAAGTTAACTACGATTCGATAACAGGAACGTTTGCGCTTCCCGACCGGAAGAACATGGCGGCTGAGTACAGGAAATTCGCATTTGCACTCGACGAGAAAGGCGTTATATTTATCGATCCGGACGAGAACGTTCTTAAACTGATAAGACGTATCGCCGAGTCTAAAAAGTGGCGTTTTCCGAGCTTAGAGCGTTTTATGTTCGATTTTCTTGAACAGATAGTCACAAGCGATCTTTCGTTTCTGGAGAAGTATGAGAGGGAACTTGACAGCATGGACAAAGATATCGACAACGACCTCGATCCCGGGATCGATAGACTTAACGATATCCGCGGCGAGTTAAGAGACCTTCGCATTCACTACGACCATCTTATCGATATGGCGCAGGAGTTCGAGGAAAACGAGAATAATTTCTTTAAAGCCGAGAACCTCAGATTTTTCCGTCTGTTCTCAAACAGAGTCTCAAGACTGTTCGATATGGTCAACTCGTTACTGGACTACACATCACAGATAAGAGATTCCTACGAATCAAGACTTGATGTTAAGCAAAACAGGATAATGACCGTGCTCACGGTCGTTACCACGATCTTCATGCCGCTTACGCTCATAGTGGGCTGGTACGGAATGAACTTTCGGTATATGCCCGAGCTTGAATCAAGATGGGGCTATCCGGTAGTCATAGCCGTGAGTGTATTGATTGTGGTGCTTAGTCTTATATTCTTCAAAAAGAAGAAATGGTTGTAATATATTGACTTGATAAAAACTCCCCTTTTGTGGTATAGTTTTCTATGTTGTGAGCCTTAGCCTAGGGCAAAGAAGGCCACGAAAGGGGAAACAATGGAAGAAGGAAAAAAGAAAAAGCTTATTTTGTGTGCAGCAATCGGCGCAGTGGCGTTGATTGCTGCTATTGTTGTCCTGATATTTGTTTTGGGAGGCAAGGACAAGGTAAAAGCTACAACTATGAGACTTTTACGTATTGTCGGAGAAGTTACGCTCGAAGAAAACGGAGCCACCAAAACGATAATCGACAATCTGCGTCTTGCGGACGGCAACGCATTGTCGACAGCTGCCAAGTCCCTGGCGAGTGTCGGACTTGATGATACAAAGATAATAAGCGTGGAAGAAGACAGCCGCGTAGAGTTTTATCAGGACGGAAAGCAGTTAGAACTTTTGCTCACCAAGGGACGTTTGTTCTTTGATGTGCAGCAGCCCCTTACCGAAAATGAAAGTCTTGATATCAAGTCATCTACCATGACAGTCGGAATAAGAGGAACTTCCGGATACGTTTGGGAAGATCCCACGCCCGGGAAGCAGTATCTGTTCATTACTGACGGACATGTAACCGTTGAGGGTTATAATCCTGTCACCGGCGAGACTGAGACAAAAGAAGTCGGTCCGGGACAGAGGCTTACGGCCTATATGTACAATGACGGAACTTTCAATACCTTCGAGGTGGAAGACGTTACGGAAGAAGATCTTCCCGTTGCACTTATCCGTGAGATTCTTAACAATGAAGAAACGCTGCAGAGAGTTCTGAATGCGACAGGTTATGATGAAGATAAGTTAAGAGAAATAGCCGCAAAGGATACGGATTCGGCATATATTTCCATCGAAGAGATAGAAGAGCCGGAACCCGAGCCGGAACCGGAACCTGAACCGGAACCCGAACCCGAACCGGAACCGGAACCCGAACCGGAACCGGAGCCCGTAGCAGAAGTTCAGGCAGAGCCGGAAGTTGTTGAAACAGCTCCCGCGCCGGTTGCAGAGCCGGAACCGGAACCTGAACCGGAACCTGAACCCGAACCGCAGCAGCAGACAAGCACTCCCGAACCTACACCTGCGCCTACACCTCATGATATATCTGCAGTAAGTTCAGATACCACCAAAGGTACGGCAAGTGTAAGTCCATTATCTGCAGTTGTGGGTGATACCGTTACATTAACTGCTGTTCCCAATACCGGATATCAATTTGCTCGTTGGGAAGTGACAAAAGGAAGCGCTACGATATCTAATGCAACATCAAGTACAACCTCATTTACCATGACGGATAATAATCTGGAAGTGAGCGCTGTATTTACAACGCTTCCGGGATATATTGATCCTGATACAAGTAAAGTTATACTTGGCACTAACGGAGCTGAAGGAGAGTATAAAAACGGAAATACTCTGATTGTTCATAAAAGGGGAAATGACAACACAATTACATTAGGTCCTTTGAAAGTGGCGGGAACAGGCGATGATGCATCATATACATATTATGGAATTGATGCTGGAGTTCTTCAAAACGGAGATGTGATCTATTATGGGGCGCTTTCAGACCCTTACGGATACACGGGCACTCCGAGACTTCCTGCCATAGCAGATATTGCATCCGGATATGATATAGATGCCGACGTGACTTATGTTGTTCAAAATCCCGGCTTTGTTTCTGTTACGAGTTTATTGCATTATATGACACAGTATAGTCAACAATACAGTAATAACATTACTATTAAAGATCAGTCGAACACTTATGTATTTGAATATGTAAGCAATGATGATAAATGGTATTATCCTTTTGTTGATAATCAGGGCAATTCCAAGAGATATATTGTAACGAGTGTAACAGATCAAGCTATCAGTGCAACAGAGTCCTTCCTCTTTATTGATTTTTCGAATCCTGACATTCAGGGCCTTACGTACATATTGTCCGAGCAGGATAATCCTTGGAAAACAATTCCGTACGTTCCTTATTAATTCAATGTTCAAAACTCCGCATTGGCTATACGCCGATGTGGAGTTTTTTCTTTTTACATTGTTGTCGTACTAAAAGCACTTTTACTTTATAATATATAAAAAAGGAGGGTTAACATGAAAACTATCAGACTTGGTAAAACAGGGATTGAGACACCGCAGAACGCGTTCGGGGCGCTTCCGATACAGAGGGTGAGCCTTGAGACGGCGGTAGGGTTACTTAGGAAAGCATACGAAGGAGGAATGACGTTTTTTGATTCCGCGAGAGCGTATTCGGACAGCGAGGTCAAGATAGGGGCCGCGTTTGAAGGAATGCGCGAGAAGGTGTTCATTACTTCGAAGACGATGGCGACTACGCCCGAGAAGCTTGAGGCCGATCTTGAAACTTCGCTTAATAACTTAAAAACGGATTATATCGATATTTATCAGCTCCACTGTGTTAAGCAGTGTTACAGACCGGGCGACGGCACAGGAATGTATGAGGCACTTTTGAAGGCAAAAGAAGAGGGCAAGATAAGGCATATCGGTATCACGGCGCATCTTATCGGCGTGGCGGAAGAGATAGTGGAGAGCGGCCTGTATGAGACGCTTCAGTTCCCCTTCTCGTATCTTTCCACCGACAGAGACATTAAACTCGTAGAGGCGTGCGAGAAGGCCGATATGGGATTCATCGCCATGAAAGGTTTGGCGGGCGGTCTTCTTACCAACAGCGAGGCATGCATGGCATTCATGAGCGAATATAACGTACTTCCCATATGGGGCATCCAACGTGACTCCGAACTTGACGAATGGCTTTCTTTCTTTAATAAAGAAGTTTCCATGACACCGGAGATAAAGGCATTCATTGAGAAAGAACGCGAAGAACTCATGGGGGACTTCTGCAGAGGATGCGGATATTGTGCGCCTTGTACCGTGGGAATACAGATAAACAACTGCGCCAGAATGTCTCAGTTAATACGTCGTGCGCCTTCGGAGAACTTCTTATCACCCGAGTGGCAGGAGAATATGCTCAAGATCGAAAACTGTGTGGATTGCAATGCATGCAAGAAAAGATGCCCCTACGGATTGGATATTCCGACGCTTCTCAGAAAAAATCTTGCCGATTACAAGGATATTTTGGCGGGGAAAGTTAGCATAAAATAGCGATAATTACAGCAATTCGGAGAATAGATCAATATAGTACAATTTTGACTCAAAAAGTTTATACTATTTTGATGAGCCTTTACATAAAAAACACATGTCTTTATATATGGATTAAGAAATGTTACATCTTTAACATATTCAAAGAGGTGGATTTTATGAAGAAAGCAATTAACAAAAACGTAAAGAGAGCAACAGCATTGGCACTCAGCATGACTATGTTGTTGGGACTCGGACTTTCATCGTATGCAGAGGGTGAATACAATGTATATGATGAGATCGATGAAGCGATCATCATTGATGACAATGACTTATCCGATACGGATGATAAGGTTCCTTTTACCGCTGTTATACGCGATGATCTTCCGGATGGATTAAGACCTGTAGTGGCAACTGTTGAAACTACTTCTGTGTCAGATTCATCTGACAGTGAGTTGGTAACAATTGAACCTGATGAATTGGAAGATATTGAAGTAATAAAATTATCTCCCAACATGTTCCAGGAAGGTGCCATTCAGAAGAATGATACTGCAACCCAAGAGGTTAATGATTGTATCAAAGGTGTGATTGTCAAAAATGAAGAAAAACCTGTTGTATTAGAGATTCATAAGGACGACCTTAATGCTTTGGCACAGGCGCTCGGTGAGAACGGAGTCGATAAATTACTTAAAGACACCAAGGAAAACCTTGAAAATATCGAAAGCAATTTAAAAGATGCAGATACTTTCCAGAAATCTGCAGACGAGAAGCTTACTACAGTTCTTGATACAAATAAGGATGCTATCACAGCAGCGGCAAACAGTGCTTCCGGCAAAGCTGACAGTGCTAAGGCTAATGCAACAGCTGCAAACGATGCAGGTACACTTGACGAAGCAACCGCAGCAAAGACTGCAGCAGAAGCAGATCTTACAGCAGCAAATAACGATCTTAATACGCTTACACTTGCATTCAACACGGCTTCCGCAAATGTTGAAGAAGTTTCCAAGCAGCTTAAAGCAGCCGAAGAAGATTACGGCAAGGCTTATGATAAAGTTGTAGCTGCTAAAGAAGAACTTAAGAATGCAAAGACAAACTCCGATAAAGCTTTGGCAGATTTAAAGAAA
>JAEEGK010021751.1_pt1 | contig 13533 bp, 8 predicted proteins | sample 8958771 | NCBI WGS metagenome assembly JAEEGK01 (sample SAMN16246547, study PRJNA631951) | gut metagenome | biome: gut microbiome; feature: rumen; material: SC-attached | host: Bos | place: Iran: Karaj | collected 2018-10 | reverse complement strand
GTAGAAGGTACCTGCGTTGTCATACTTGCCATCAAGTACTTCGTTGCAGAGCTCTGCGACGAGCCATGCGGGAATGTCCGCACGGTAATTGCCGGTTGCAAAGAGCGCCTTAATATTGAATGTAGTAACCTTTCCGGTTCTGATATCAATAAGGTGGTTCTTTGTAATGAACTGTCTGTCGACTACTTCGCCGTAAGTTTCGTCCGCCCTTGAACCGGTAAGAGGTTCGGGAGTATCCATAACGAATCTGAAATTGACTCTTACGCCGTTCTCCTTCCAATATTCAAGCTGGTACTTCTCATTTACGTACGACCAGTCGAATACGTCCTTGACTGCCTCAATGTCGTCCCATGTTACGGGGAAGTAAGTCAGATTGTAATCGTAAGCGATATCGGGAATGTCGTTCTCGCTGACATTCGCCCATGCCGTCCATCCCTTGTAAGGATTGTTGTATACGTCAAAGTTCTCGTAAGGATATACATAACCGGTCTCGTAGTACATATCCACTTCGCCGGCCACGTTCATGTAGCGGTTTGAAGGAACCTTGACCTTCTTGTTCTTCGCGAGTGCCGCGATCTTGATGTTCTCGGGATTCTTGAGGTCCTCGAGATACAGTCTCAGCTCGATAGTGTCGGTATCGTAGGTAATGTCAACCGCTTTGATTTCCTTGCCGATCCTGTTCTTGGCTTTAACGGTATAGAGCTTGCCGTTCATTACAACGTAGTCCGCATGGTCAAATCCGAAATACTTGTAACCGGTGCCGTCGTTAACATTGATCACGAATCTGGTCCTTGTATCGAGATCGCTGTTCTGGGAAAGGAGCATCGCGTAAAGCTTGTACTGCGACTTTGTTGCGTAAAGGTTGTATACGTTCTCCTCAGCGGTATTTGTAACAACGTTGGGGATCGCGTTCCAGTCGGTGAACTTGCCGTCGATCGTGATATCGAACTTTGTGCCGTACTTGGGAACGTTTGAGTAGTATACGCCGTCGTTCCTGTCAGCCTTTGTCACGCCGGCAGCCTGAGTCCTGACTGTTGCGTCTCTCTGTACCGAAACGAGAATGTCGTCGATAGCCAGCGATGATACAGACTCCATCTTGGCAATCGGCACTCTGTACTCCATGCAGAATCTGTTGGTGCCTTCGATCTGCTTCGTAACCTTCCAGTCAAGGTTGTCGCCGCAGCCGCCCGCCGAATGCGAGAAACCGAAGCCTGTTCCGTTGCCCGTCTTGTACGAGAATTCCTGATTGGTGGTGTACCAGTCCTGAAGCAGGAAATCGCCGCCCGCTTCTGTATAAACTTCCTTGTAGGCGTAACCCGTTGAAGGATTGCCGTCGGAGTCAATATAGAGGTTTGTCGAGTATGAATACTCTGTATCGATCTCATCAGCGGGAACCGTTACATAAGTCAGAACGTAAAGGTAATCCGCAGTACGTACTGCCCAGATATCGCCGAGCGAACCTGAACCTACACCTACCTTGAACTCATCGGTCCAGTCGGAAGCATCACCGTCGAGGGTGATCGCAGGTCCGTTGCCTGCCAGAGGCTTCGTAACCGAAAGAAGTGAAGTCTCAACGTTCGGAAGAAGCGCTCCCGCACCGTCGTCGCATGCTACGCCGAACTTTGTCGCGCCATTAGCGAATGCTGAAAGCGGGATCTTCGCCTCAAAGCCTGTTACAGCAAGTGCAACCTCAGCAGTCTTTCCGGTATCTGCGAAGCTGCCGTTGGTGTATGCGTAGATATTGCCGCGGTAGTCAACCATGTACGCGATGTTGGCCGCATCCGACCAGTTCGCGCTCATGTTCTTGCCTGCGGTAATACCGTCGCTGATGTAGAACTTAACGCCGGTGCTCAGGCTGTTGGCCTCTGCGCAGATGTAGAGATATTCCGAATCTGCGGCAGCCTTGAGTTGTGTAAGGTTGGGGATCGGGTTTGCTGTCGAATAATTGACTGCGAACCATTCACCTTCATGTCCGTTGAATATATCTTCGGTGATCTTTGTGCCCGTCGAAGCGTTTACCACAATTGCAAATGCGCCGAAGTCATAACGGTCACCGCTCTTAACCTTTACGTAGATCCTGTACTCGCCGGGAGAAAGGACCTTTGTGTCAACGATCAGCTTGTCGCCTTCGATCCTGAACTTCGAGTTGTCGGGGCCGTACTGGTTGCTGAACGCAAGTGTGTAATCATAATTTGTGCCGTCGCCGCCTTCAGCCGAGAAGTAACCGATCTCGCCGTTTTTGCCGGCCTGCTCGGTAAGCGAGAATATCTCGGGCATATTGAGGCAGAACTTGTCGATATAAGGCTGTGTCGAATTGATCTTAACCTCGTTAATGGACTGGGCTTCTACAGCGCCCGATCCGGGATATGTGAATACCGTGGACCAGTTCTCGTTAACAAGCTCGATCCTGAAAGGAAGCACATCATCGGTAAATCCGATAGCTGCCTTCGGAACCTTGATCTCAACAGTAGAGCCGTCCTTGGACTTCACAAGTGTAGCCTGTCCGATCTTGGTATCGGGCCACTCTCCCTTGCTCTCATAAATGCTTGCACCTTCGAGAAGGATATCGGCGCCCATTCCGCTGACCTGGAAGCCTGTGGAAGTGTTGTTGTCAGTGTCCATAAAGATATGAACCGTAGCCCACTTCTTGACATCGTTTACATTGAACATGAAGTAAACATTCTCATCGTCGATGCACGCCGCAACCCTGTCGAATGCTCCATCGGGATTGTCGAGAATGCTCCTGATGTCTCTCCAGTCGGAGTTATTGCCGTCGATGTTGAAGTTTTCACCCTCGGGAATGACCGTTGCAGCACCGGGATTTGCCTCGCCCACAAAGTCAAGGCCCCTGAATATAACAGTCGTATCGTTGGGGATATTGTCAGCGAGCTTGCTTGTATAAGCTCTGATGGTCAATGCGGTGCCTGTAAGATCCGAAGGGATCGATGCAACGATCAGGCCTTCGCAAACCTTGGTAAAGTCAGAGATCTTGCCGAGCACCTTGCCGGCGTTCTTCTCTGTCGAATCATAGAAATGGAATTCCATGTTCTTGAATTCGATCGCATTATCGCTGGAATATCTGATAACGAGCTTGTCCGCCTTTGCAAGGTCCACGCCTCCTTCTTCAAGGTCGAACCAGAATCTGGACTTGCCGCTGCTGTGAGGAGTAAGGAACTGAACCTTAAGTCCGTTCTCAATAACCTCCTGTTGGATCATGGAGCTCTCCATGTATCCGCCGTCGCTCGCATGATTGCCGAGAAGGCCGCGGTTCCATGAACCGATGGCTCCGATGGCTGCCTTGTACGCGGGAACGATTCCGCCGGGCTTGTATACATATGTCCAGCTGCCGTCGAGCATGGCAATGCTGAGCTTGCTGCTGTCGCCGATAACGGAAAGGCTGAATCTGGCCTCAAAGAACGAGCCGTCTGCGGACGAAACAAAAGCAAACCCGGGATCCTCCGCATGCTCCGAAGGCCATGCGTCGGGATCGGCACTCTTATAAAGCGATGCGTTACCGAGTACGCAGTAATCCGCTCCGCTGTAATCCGCATAACCCGTTGCGGTATCGCCGTCGGAATTCACGCCGATATACCACTCGGGTGCAGATGCGGGCTCATCCGCGGTCTTGGCCGCGATGTAGAGATAGTCTGCCGTCTTTACCGCCTTAATGTAAGCGAAAGTGGCAGGTGCATCTTCCATGTTGGAAATAAGCCCCCACTCGTCAGGCTTGCCGTCGATGTCGATCCATAATTCGTCGGCTATAGTCTGAGGGACTTCCGTGTCAGCTTTTGCCTGCTGCTGTTTCGCGCCTGCAAGACAACCCACGATCAGAGCGATCGCAAGGACAGCAGAGAGAAGCTTTTTGAATTGATACTTAGTTCTCATACGTTCCTCCTATTTAGAATCGGCTTTCAGCCGATTCTGATTCCTGGCCATAAACATAACTAGCGTACCAGGCTTCTTGGGCAGTAATACCCTTTATTGCTATCCATACTCTATCATGTTTTTGTTTCGCGCTCGATTCAAAATATCAACTATTTATTCTAAATTTCCACGATTTGTTTCCTAAACGCTATTTCATTTTCCTAAACTGTTTCACGAATTGTTTCGTTAATATCCGTATCTATATATATGCTCATAAAACCATCCCTTCTCTTCACAGAAAACAAAACACAAAAAAAATACACACCATAAGTGAGGTGTGTATTTTTTCATTCATATAGTAACAGACCCTCAGGCTTCCCTTTCACAGTTGCTTACGATCGAATAGTAAGCTCTTGCGGTTGCGCGGAAAACATAGATGTAAAACAGTCCGAACGCAAGGAAACAAAGGATACTGGTAGCGATCAGAAGCGGCATGTTCCACACTCCGAGTATGCGCAGTATCTTCTCCACAAAGGGAAACGCGAAACCGAGGTGCACGCCCGCGAGAAGGAGCGGTGCGAAGAATACCGTGAGCACCTGCGAATTAACGGCGCTTTTGATCTCCTTCGGCGTCATTCCGACCTTCTGCATGATGCCGAAACGGCTCTGATCCTCATAGCCCTCGCTCAGCTGCTTGTAATAAATGATCAGCGCAGCCGCGGCGATGAACAGAACCGAAAGTATGATGCCCAGGAAAAAGAGCGCGCCGTACATAGTGTAGAAATCTGCGCGGTTCTCGGCATATGAGTCGATCTTGATGAAACCGAAGCGGTTAAAATCTTCGCCTCTGAACTTAACGCGGCATTCATTTACGATCGCAGTGAGATAATCGTACTGTTCTTCCGCTTTAACTCCGGGCATGTTGAAAGAGCAGTAAATTCCGGGGCTCGCGATCCAGCGGTCTTCAAGAACGTTTTCGGCGTAACCCGTGATCTCCTGTGCATACTCCAACCAGTCAGCCACTGCGACGACATCGACCGCGACCGTTTTATCGTTTGTACTCAGTTTAAACGGAACATCCTCAAGTAAGCCGCGCACATTCAGCGTACGGCAGCCCTTTACGGTATAAGTATCCCACTCGTAAGCACCCTTGTCGCTCCAGACGAGCGCTTCACCGGGCTCGAGCGTCAGATTTTTGCCGGTCAGGGTATTGTAATCTGAGACCGGTATCAGGATCAGATGATGAACCTTCTTCAGCAGTTCGCCTTCGCTTGTTATATCAAGCCTTCTGCTGTCGCGCGTCATTTCGAGAGATCCGTTCTCGAATATTCCGTTTGCATCGATCCGGTAATAGGTAAACATATCGGCCTCACGCCCGCCGGTTATCTCATGAACGATCTCTTCGATATTTTTCTTATTCTCTTCGGAATAATCTTCCTCTTCATCATATTCGGAGCCGAAGGTCACGTCATATGGACACAACTCGCGCAGTGCGTTCTCGCCGCCGAAATACAGGCATCCTGTGGACGAAAGCATTACGAGCACCATCGTGGCCAGAATACATATCGATGCAAGTCCGGCACCGTTTCTCTTCATTCTGAAAGCCATCGACGATACCGAAACGAAATGATCGGATCTGTAATAGTATTTCCTGTTCTTCTGAAGAAGCCTGCACAATGCGACAGAGCCCGCAATGAACAGCAGATACGTCGCGGCGATGACCATCAGCACAGCCAGGAAAAATATCATTAATGCAGTGAGAGGCGATTCGATGCTCAATGAAAGATAATATGCCACTCCGAGTATGATAACTCCCAGCACTGCGAGAAGCCAGTTGGCCTTCGGAGGCTTTTCGCCCGCCGCTTCGCTCTTTAACAGGTCCAGCGGCTTGGAAAGGCTGATCCTCGCGAGGGAAACGATAAGGATAAGCGCAAAGACCGCGCAGAAAAACGCAGCGGTGGCCAAAATGCTCAAAGGCTCAACGCTCAGCTTATAGTCAACGTCCCCTCCCGCCATGCGGATAAGGAAAAGCTCTGCGAATTTCGAAAAGAGCAGTCCGCCGGCAAGTCCCATGACGATAGAGAACAGCGCCGAAAGGAGCGTCTCCCAGAGCAGGATTCGGCTGATATTTCTCTTGTTCATGCCCAGGATATTGTACAGACCGAATTCCTTGTTTCGCCTTCTGATCAGGAACGCATTGGTATAAAACAGGAAAAGCACCGCAAAAAAGCCTACGACAAACGCTCCGAGGAACAGCACCATCCGGATCGAATCTCCTCCGCGCATGGCTTCCATCGCAGGGGATAACGTCAGTGCCGCAAGGATGTAGAACATCATTACCATGCCGGCGCAGGTGAGCAGATACGGGATATACAGCCTTTTGTTCTTACGCATTCCGTCAAGGGCAAGTCTCAGATAGAATCCTCGCTTCATGCGATCTCACCCCCCGTCGTGAGTACGGTCAGGGTATCCTGTATCTTCTGGTAAAGCTGCTCGTTTGAATCGTTTCCGCGGTATATCTGATGATAAACCTCGCCGTCGCGGATGAACAGCACGCGTGTCGCATGGCTCGCGGCTTTTACGCTGTGCGTAACCATAACGATCGTCTGTCCCTTTTTATTTACTTCTGAGAACAGGCCGAGCAGTTCGTCGGTCGATCTCGAATCAAGAGCTCCGGTAGGCTCGTCGGCAAGTAGCAGTTTGGGCTCCGTGATCAGCGCACGTGCAACGGCTGCACGCTGCTTCTGTCCTCCCGATACTTCGTAAGGATACTTCTTCAGCAGGTCCGAAATGCCCAGATCCTGAGCTATCGGAGCGAGCTTTGCCGACATCTCGGAATAGCTCTTGTTCGCGAGCACCAGAGGCAGATAGATATTGTCCTCAAGAGTGAATGTATCCAGAAGATTGAATTCCTGGAACACGAAGCCGAGCTGGTCGCGTCTGAATGCGGAAACTTCCTTCTCGGGCAGTTTCGAGGTATCCATGCCGTCCAGCAGCACCGTTCCGGACGTAGGCCGGTCAAGTGCTGCGAGCAGATTAAGAAGCGTTGTTTTTCCGCTTCCGGATTCTCCCATGACGGCGATGTACTCTCCCACCTCTACCGAAAAATTAACGCGTTTTAAGGCCTCCACCTTCTGTGTGCCGAAACGCGACGTATAAACCTTTTTAAGATCATGTACTTCCAAAAAACTCATTTAAAACTTCCTCCCTGTTTCGCTTTTCTGCACTCATCATAACAAGCGGGAAAATGTTCTGCCATCGATGCGGCTTACATTTTCCCGTCAAAATCTTACATTTTTGTAAGTTTTACTCCACAGCGATCTTTTTCCTCGAAAGGTCAAGCCTGACGGCGGTACCCTTCCCGGGTTCGGACGTTACGGTTATCGAATGCCCGAGGCTCCTGCATATCCGCCTGCACAGATACAGCCCCAGACCGCTCGCTTTTTTGTCTGTCCTTCCGTTGCGTCCGGTAAAGCCCTGATCGAATATCCTCGGCAGATCCTCGGGCGCAATGCCTATGCCCGTATCCTCAATGCATAATGTGCACGGCTCTTCAAGGCGTATCGTTATCTTCCCGGCCGGAGTATATTTAAGAGCATTGGAAATAAGCTGTTCCAGAACAAAGCACAGCCATTTTTCATCGGTGATCACCTTCGCTCCGGATGGCCGGAAATCAAGCGAGAGCTTCCTGTCTATGAACTCTCCCGAGAATTTCCTGACAGATGCTTTGATCATGCTGTCCAGATCGTATTCCCTGATCAGATAGTCGGTCGATTCGCCGCCTAGCCGCAGATATGCGAGCACCATCTCCACATACCGCTCCACGCGTCCGAGATCCGACATGAGCCTGCGCGAGAGCTGCGAATCCTCGTTCTGCAGCGTCAGTCTCATGGCCGCGATGGGCGTCTTTATCTGGTGCGCCCACAAAGTATAATATTCGATCATGTCCTCGTATCTGTTCGAGGAGCTGCTCTCCTGCTGCCGCGCAGCGTCCCGGAGAAGCTCGATAATACGCCTGTAATCCGCATCGTCAGTCGTCTGAACTTCCGGCAGCATATCCGGGGTCAGTAATTCCGTCAGCGACGTAAGTATGCGGTGCTTCTGCGCCGAACGAAGGAACCTGACTGCGGCAAAGACGATCCAGAAGATCAGGCTGATGAGCGCCGGATATCCCACGGCCGCAAGCGGAAGGTCATACAGCTTAAAGGCCGCGGCAAAAACTATCACGCACAGCGCGAACAGTCCCAGCGAGGGCAGGTGTTCTTTAAGATATAAACGCAAATACTCTTTCATTCGATCAGGTACCCCACGCCGTGCTTTGTAGTGATAAAATCATGCAGACCGGCCGCTTCGAGCTTTTTTCTGAGGCGTCCGATGTTGACCGTCAGGGTATTGTCGTCGATGAATTCATCCGACTCCCAAAGCTGCTCCATAAGCTTCTCACGGCTGACGATCCTGCCTTTCGAGCGCATCAGTCCGAGGAGTATCCGGTATTCGTTCTTCGTAAGCTCTATCTTCTCGCCCTCGTATGACAATGATCCGTCCGCCGTATTCAGCACCGCTCCCCTGTGTCCGATCATTTCGGTGGACGAAGCAAAATCGTATGCGCGTCTCAGCATCGCGTTGATCTTGGCCATAAGTACGCTCTGATCGAAGGGCTTCGCGATAAAATCGTCCGCCCCCATGTTCATCGCCATAACGATGTTCATATTGTCGGCCGCCGAAGAAATAAAGATCACGGGCACTTTCGAAGTGCTCCTTATCAGCCTGCACCAGTGATAGCCGTCGTAAAACGGCAGCGAGATATCGAGGATCACGAGCTGCGGCGAGCATGCGGCAAACTCGTCCATGACGTTGCGGAAATCCTTTACGCACACGGTCTCCATATCCCACAGCGCTGTCTGCGCGGCTATGGCGTCTGCTATCCCCCGATCGTCTTCTACCAGAAAAATGCGATACATTAAAAATCTCCCCCTGTATTACGGATGCGATAAAGGCATGGTCTCCTCATCACGGGCCCATGCCTTTGATAGTTCTAAATTAAAACTCTTCCTTGATTAGGCCTTCGATGTCCTCGTTCTCCGGAAGGTTATCTCTGTACCTCTTGTACATGTCTACAAGAGCTCCGGGCGCTACGGCTACTTCGAACTCGGGATACTCACCCGTGCAGCCGTCCGCGATATACTGTCTGACCTTGTCATAGTTGCGATGGATCCTGTCGAGGTTGCGTTCAAGGATATCGTCAATGCCCAGGCTGCTGTAGCACAGATACTTCTGATACTCCGCCGCTCCTCCGACCAGCGCGTCGACCGCATCGAAGAAGTCCTTTCTGCGGGCAAGGTTGGTAGCGTCATATACAACGTTCTTACCCGCTTTCATGTCGGAGCATCCTCTGCGCAAGCTCCGACATGAAAGCTCCGTTCACGAACGGATTCTTTCCGACAAAATAGTAATTATAAAAAGACTCATAATCAGGATAATGAAGGTTGAACTCCTCTCTGGATATCTCGCCGTCCTGACGGTTAATATCGCCAAAGAATTCTTTCCTCATTGAGTCGATGCTGACAACCAGGTATCCTTCCCCGATGTATTTTTCGGCAAGTGTTGACTTTCCGCATGCGGGCAGACCGCAAAGCATGATAAATTTCTGCATAAACAGGCCTCCTTGGTGATATTGTACCTTCGCTCGGCAAACCTCGGAATCGCTTCGCCTTCGTGCATATTATACCATGAGCGCCGCAAAAACAAAAGAAAAAAACATGATTTACTGTCGCTGCTTTGCGTCGTATAATCTATTTATACCAAAATCAGAAAAATGAAATTCCAAAAGGGGAAAAATATGGATGAAGCTGTAAAAGTAAAGAGGCCTGCATTTATAGAAAGGCTGAAAAAAGCAATCATAAAGATCGGTAATGTCTTCAAGGATTATCCGGTCACATTGGGCTGCATTGTCGTGATCGCCGCCATAACGTCCGTGATCGTCGACTGCAGTTTTGACACCTACTTATGCGAAAAAGCGATCGTTTTCCTTGCCGCATTTTCGGTACAGGCTCTTTTTACCGAAGAGTTTTTTGCGAATAAGCTTGCGGCGCGTATCGCAGGATATATTATCGCTGCTCCGATATCCGCATTCCTGGTATATCTCTCCGATTTCACGGGCGATTATTTCCTCGGGATGCCGCGTGATAAGGCTGAAGAGATATTCTTATATATTTATATATCTTATTTTGTGTGCCTCATCTGCGCATCGCTCTACCACATGTACAAAAGGCAGAACGAGACCTTTGAGTCGTACTGCTTAAAGACCTTCTGCGGCCTTATCCAGACCAGCGTTGTGTACGGTCTGTTTGCCGGCGGACTCGCGATCATCATTCTGATCTTCGACAATCTGATCTTCGATACCGATTCACTGCTCGAGCGTGTCGAGATATTCCTGGCCGGCGGCATTTACGTTCCCGCGATGCTCCTTGTCCTGTCGGGCAAGAAGCCCGAGGTCGGCAAGTTTGCCAAGATATGCGTTCTGTATGTACTTGAGCCCATGCTGATCCTGACCATGGCGATCATCTACATCTACATCGTCAAGATATTTGTCTCGGACGGCATTCCGTCGAATTCGGTCTTCACCATCATCACTTGCCTCTTCGCTGCGGGAATGGTGATATGGACTCTGGCGTGCGGCATAGGCGAGGACAATTTCTTCTGCAGGACCGCGAAAATACTCCCGTTTATCTTCATTCCCTGCATCATCCTGCAGGCCTGGAGCATACTGATCCGAATCGCCGATTACGGTTTTACTCCCCAGAGATATCTGTGCATTATGATCGTGATCTTCGAGCTGATATACATGGTGCTCTATTTCATCCGCGCGGTATGGAAAAAGGACAGCGTTGCCCTGATCATGTGGGTTGCCGCCCTGCTGGTCGTTACCGGCCTGATCGTGCCCCGGCTCAATTACGCGTCCGTCTGCTTACGTTCACAGCTTAAGCGTCTCGAGGGCGTCACCGTCAACGAGGAGCTGAAAGATTCGGACATAGCCGGTACCGTGGGTTCTGCTTTCAGATCGATCAGTTATGACTGCGGCTGGCGCGGCGATGAAGCTTTGGACGAGATGTTTACGGCTTCTGAGCGGGCGATCCTGCGTGAATGCTACGGAAAATCTTATGATTATTACAGGCAGACCTCTTATTATCTCAGTGCAGACAACGATATCATCAATCTTGACATATCGGAGTACAGTCTGCTGACTGCCGTGAGCGGCCGTCAAAAGAATTTCAGGAACGCCGGGATGGACCTGACTTCTGACGGACAGACGGTATATTCCGCCGATCTGTCGCAGTTTACCGAAGATATTAAGGCCTACGGACAAAAGAGGGCCGCTTCCTCGAAATACATCTCATTCGAGCTGGAACAGTACGGAAAGATCAGGCTGGATGACCGCCATGATCTCGTACTGACGCATTTCAGCGCGAATTACGACTCGGAGAAAGATGAGCTGGAATATCTGAATATCGACGGTTATTTACTTGAAAGATAAGGAATGTTTCAATGAAAAATCTGTTTTCTGCCAGAAAGGGGTTCTACCGTGAACTCTTTGTTCTGGTAATACCTATAGTGATCCAGAATCTTATAGCGTCCGCCGTGGGAATGGCGGACGTTGTAATGCTCGGAAGAGTTGATCAGACCTCGATATCCGCATCGAGTCTTGCGGGACAGGTAATGTTCCTGCTGAACGTCCTCTTCTTCGGCCTGAACTCGGCGCTTACCATACTTGCCTCGCAATACTGGGGCAAGCGCGATCTGAACGTCATATCGAAGATCCTCGGGATCGGCCTCATCATATCGCTGGCCGTGACCGTAACCGTGGCCGGTCTGGCGTTCTTTTTCCCTTACACAGTCATCAGGATATGGACCGACGTGCCCGAGCTCATCGACGCAGGCGCCGTATATCTCAGGTACGTGGCCGCTTCGTACATCTTTATGGGCGTAGCGCAGCCATACCTTATAATCCTGAAAAGCTGCGAGCGCGTGGCTTTTGCGACGATCCTTTCGGCGTCCACGCTGATCATCAACGTTATCCTGAACGCGCTCCTGATCTTCGGTATCGGACCTTTTCCGGAGATGGGCATCGCAGGCGCCGCTTTAGCTACAACCCTTTCCTGGGGTATCGGCCTCATCGTCTGCGCGATAGATTTTATCAGGCAAAAGACGCTGCCGAAGAATATCTCTGCCATGTTCCGCATTCCGAAGGCGCTGATCGCGGATTTTGCAAAGTACTCACTGCCCGCGTTCATCAACGACACCCTCTGGGGACTTGCGTTTAACATGAATTCGATCATAATGGGCCACCTGGGCTCCGACATAGTCGCTGCGAACTCGGTGGTGACCGTGGTCCGTGATCTCGCAACCGTCGTAGGCTTCGGCATCTCCGCCGCGGCTTCGATCATGCTCGGCAAAGAGATCGGAGAAAACAGGCTCGACGATGCTGAAAAAGACGCCGCATCGATACTTAAGGTCACAGTGTTCTCAGGTATCATTGCCGGTATCCTGCTGTTGATCATTAATCCGTACATACCCGGCCTCGTCAAGATCACCGAAACAGCCGCTCATTATCTCAGAGTAATGCTGTATATAAGCGTGGCCTACCAGATGGGCCAGATCGTTAATACTGTGCTGATCGCCTCGCTCTTCCGCTGCGGCGGCGACTCGAAGTACGGCATGATCCTTGACGCCATATGCATGTGGGGCTTCGCTGTGCCGCTCGGCCTCATCAGCGCTTTTGTCTTCAAATGGCCGCCCCTCATCGTCTATGTCTGCATGTGCATGGATGAGTTCGCAAAGATGCCCTTCGCGATCCACCACTACAAGAGCGGAGGCTGGATAAAGAATATTACGAGGGAGATGTTATGAGCACAAAACGTGGCTATATGCCCGAAGATGAGGTTTCTTTTTCTGAGGATGCGTTGGCGACTCTGCGAACTGCGTCCCGACATATATGCTACCTGATCAACGAAGGCTATGATCTCGTTCAGGCTGTAACGTTTGTAGGAAACCGTTTTGCCCTTTCGGAGCGACAGCGATTTGCCATCCTACGCAGCATTTCATCAAAAGAGCAATTAAAGTGCAGAAAGGCCAAAGAGTTGCCGGATATATCAGGCGGTGAGGTTTGGATAGACGGCTTTAATACAATCATTACACTCGAAGTTATGCTGAGCGGTTCGCCCGTTTTCGAAGGTATGGATGGGACGGTCAGGGATCTCGCAGGCCTGCACGGAACCTACAGGATCATTCCCGAGACGGAAAAGGCTGTTCGGATGCTGTTCGATGTTCTTAAGGAGCTTAAAGTCGGTAAAGTGCATATCCTACTTGACGAGCCGATCTCAAATTCAGGCAAGCTAAAGGTGCTTATTGCCGAAGTGGCCGAATCATGCGGGGTAAGCCCGGATATAGTCTTATTGAAGGAAGTCGACAAAGCCCTGTGGGAAAAAGAGAACGTTATCTCATCTGATTCGATAATACTCGACCACTGTAAAAGCTGGGTGAATATCATGAATATCTGCGCTGAGAAGAACGGCATAAAGCCGGTCAGAGTATGGTGAGCGGTAAAAAGGTACTATATCCTTTCTCTCTTACGTATGCTAATGTGTAAACAAAACACGATAGGCATTGTAC
>JAEEGK010021750.1_pt1 | contig 13533 bp, 11 predicted proteins | sample 8958771 | NCBI WGS metagenome assembly JAEEGK01 (sample SAMN16246547, study PRJNA631951) | gut metagenome | biome: gut microbiome; feature: rumen; material: SC-attached | host: Bos | place: Iran: Karaj | collected 2018-10 | reverse complement strand
GTATACAAAGAAGCTCTGCCGCTATCCCTGGCTGGACACTGCGACCATGCACTGCTGCCGCCTGAATGCGGACGGCTCCTGCCAGTGGCTGAAGAGCAGCCGGGAGCGGGAGGAGATCGCCTCCGGCGTCTGGTCCCTGACCAGAGATGCGGAGGGGTATCTGACCCTGTACGTGACGGACGATACAGGCGAGGGACAGTACGTCCTCCATGAGCTGGAGATGTATGATTCCAGCCTGTACGGTCTGGATGAAAGCGGAACGGCGTTCATCTGGCTGCTGGTGGAGGATAAAAAGCACTGAGACTGCATCCGCGCGGGGATGGAACGGGCGGGCGCTGCAAAGGCAGCGCCCGCCCGTCGCGTATAGAAAAACAGATGACTCAGCTTTTGCGGTCAAGCTTTTTCAGCGCAGGCTGAAGCAGTGCGCAGACGATCACGGCGAGGATCAGATTGGCAAGCATATAGCTCCCGTTGTATACAGCGGAATACAGAGCGGGATTTGAATATGTGGTACCGGCAAAAGTCTCCGGTTCCAGTATCCGATAAATCGTCACTCCGCTGATAAAATGGACGATAAAGCGGCACACGCTGCCCAGCACTGCTCCCAACGGCAGACCGAAACGCGCTTTGCGGACGAGACCGCCGAGACCGACAGCGCCGTATGCAACGGAATAGTCCAACAGGATGGATTGCCACCCCCAGGCAAAACCTCCGGCAAAGAAACACTTGATCGTACCGAAGATCAATCCGGCAACAACTCCGCAGCCAACTCCTCTGCGCCATGCGTACACCAGAAGAGGGACCATAACGATGTCTATGGAGCCGCCCTCGGGCCAGATCTTGAATTTCAGGAAGCTGAGCGCATAGGCCATTGCAATACAGAGTGCTCCCTCGACCAGTGTCAGCAGTTTCTGATGTTTGTCCATAAAAACCTCCCGATAAAATTCGCGTCCGAACAGTCGGACGCGAATCATAACTCCCGGAGGGAGATTCCTACGCCGGCATTATCCGGATCAGGTTCCCGGGTCCGGCGCTTCGATTGGCGTCGTCTCAGCCGGGAAGGACCCAGCGCCCCGTCAGATTGTGCCTGAATAGTACCGCAGCAGGAGCGGGATGTCAACTGTGATTTTTCACAGATTCGGTTTATTTTTTCTCCTTCTTTTCCGCCTGCTTCAGCAGGAACTTCATCAGGGGAGAGGGACCCTTGGCCTCGGTATAGGCCGTGTCGCCGAACCACATGCGGGTGGGCTCCGCATCGGTATAGGGCTTCCAATAGGGCATATCCGTGCCGTCCGCGTCCTGGCCGTTGGGGTCGCCGTTTTTGATGAAGGTTGCCCAGTAGTTGCACATCAGGCGGGCAATATCGTAGTGCTTGCCCTTGAAGGGACGCCAGCACTTGGCCAGGCTCTCAAAGAAGAACCACAGGTCGCAGGAATGGAAGGTGCCGGGGTGATCCCAGCCGGGGATCTCGGGATCGAACACCCAGTAGTACATGGGGGTCTTTTCTCCGGTCTCCGCTTTCTTCTGCCCCAGTCTGCGGATGGAGAACTCCAGATGCTGGGCGGAAGCCTTCTGCTTCATCTCCACAAGGGAGCCGTTATAGGAGGAGCAGAGCTTCAGGAATTCGTCCGCGTCCTCGCCGTACTGCTCCCTGGCGTAAGCGCGGAATTCTTCCACGGTATTCGCTCTGGGGGAGGAGGGGAATTCCGTGGAGGTATGGCCGAAGAGCATGGGGACCAGGTTGACTTCGTTTTTCATGAACAGCTCGTTGGATGCGCCGGTGATGAAATGGCCGTCCTGCACCACGCCGAAGCGGAGGCTGCACTCCTGCATCTTGTCCCGGATGAAGAAAGCGTCCAGCTGTCTGGCTTCGGCCAGTGTCTTGACGCCCAGGATCTTGAAGAACTCCTTGCCGATCTTCTCCGCCTCGGCCAGAGTCAGATTGGGACCGAACATGGCGGGGACGTAGGGGCACAGCTCCAGGCCGCTGTCCACGATGGCCTTCTGGAAAAGGCCCTTGTTCAGGGGCGAGGCCACCTGCGCCATGACGCTGCCGCCGCCGGCGGACTGCCCGCCGATGGTGATGTTGTCCGGATCGCCGCCGAAAGCGGCGATGTTGCGCTTGACCCACATTGTGCCGAAGCGCTGGTCAAGATACCCGAAGTTGCAGGGGAATTCCGGAGCCTCCTTGGTGATCTCCGGATGGGCGAAGAAGCCGAATACGTTCAGCCGGTAGTTGACGGTCACCACGATGATGCCGCGGCGGGCGAGACGCTCGCCGTCAAATTCCATCTCCGCCGTGTTGCCCTCCCGCAGACCGCCGCCGAAGTACCAGACAAAGACGGGCAGCTTTTCATCCGCGCTGCGGGCGGGGGTCCACACGTTCAGCATCAGGGAATCCTCGGACATCTCGATGGAGGTATCCACGTTCCATTCCCGGGAGTAGATGTTGTCCGGATCCTCACCGGGCACGTGCTGCATGGAGATGGGACCGAACTTATAGGCTTTCAGCACACCGCGCCATTTCTTGGCGGGCTGGGGGGCGCGCCAGCGATTCTCGCCCACGGGAGGGGCGGCATAGGGGATTCCCTTGAACGCGGTGATCCGGGGATCCGCCGCAGGCAGGCCCTCAACGACTCCGGTTTCCACAGTGACTCTTCTCAGCATGGTATTCCTCCTTTTTCTCCGGCTCTGCACTGTTCCGGCAGACCGGCGGTGATTATGGATCCTGCCCTGAATATACCACAGCGGCGCAGGGAATGCCAGATTTTACAGAAACATTTCTGCGCCGGAAGCAGGAACCCTCTGAAAATGCCGCAGATAGATTGAGTTTTTTTGAAATCTGTGTTAATCTTCAATAAATACCATACAATGTGCAAAAAGGAGGATCAAGAGGATGACACCGGAGGCAAAAAAACGCTATGACGAAAAGGTGCGCAGGGTCGAAGCCGCAATCGCCCTGCAGGAGCCGGACCGTGTGCCGATCATGCCCTCCGCCGCGCTGTTCCCCATGCTGAACGCCGGGTACACCGTGGCCGAGGTCATATACGACACCACTCTGGAAAAAATGACAAAGAGCATCGTGAAGTATCTGCAGGATTTCGATCCGGACAGCGGTGCCGGCGTCGGCTTCAACTATGCGGGCGAAGGACCCATGCTGGAGCTGGAAAAGCCGAAAAACATGCGCTGGGCGGGCATGCCCGGGCACATCATCGACGATAATTCCATCCAGCAGTACATCGAATTCCCCACGCTGCTGGACGATGAATTCGATGAATTCTTCTCCGACCGCACCGGCTGGGCCCTGCGGAAGGAGCTGTTCCGGAATTCCGGCCTGCTGGAGCCCTTCACGAAGCTGTTTGCCGGAAGCCGCTTCAGCGCGCGGATGCTGGCCGCCCAGGTCTGCACGCCGGAATTCAAGGCCATGCTGGAGGACCTGGAAAAGCTGAACGAGCTGAACAAGCAGTACCGGAAGAACCTGGAGAAGGTGAACGCGACGGTCCTGGATATGGGCTATCCGCTCTTCGACGGCGGCATGGCCGCCGTGCCCTTTGACAGCTATTCCGACGGGCTCCGGGGCACCATCCTCTCCCTGCAGGACCTGTATGAGAACACGGAGATCGTGGAGCGGTACATCGAGGAGTCCATCGGCCCCATGCTGGAGATGATCCGCATGCAGGGGAAGAATCCCAATTCCAAGGGCAAGCACGTGTTCATGGCTCTGCACAAGGGCATGGACGGCTTTATGAGCGACGAGCATTACCGGAAGTATTACTGGCGGCACCTGCAGATGATCATCGAGGAGATCATCAAGGCGGGCATGGTGCCCTATATCTTCTGCGAGGGCAAGTATAATTCCCGTCTGGACTGCCTCACGGAGGTCACCCCGGGCAAGGTGTTCTATCACTTCGAGGAAGTGAACATGGCGGTTGCCAAGTCCAAGCTCAAGGATATCGCCTGCATTGCCGGAAGCTTCAACACGAATCTGCTCCAGTTCGGCACCCCGGACCAGGTGCGGGACGAGGCCAAGAAGCTCCTGGATATCTGCGCTCCCGGCGGCGGCTTCATCTTCATGACCAGCTCCGGCCTGAGCCACGTGAAGCGGGAGAACGTGGAGGCCATGTTCCAGACCGTGCGGGAATACGGCGTATACTGAGGCTTTGCATGCTCCCTCTGGGCGGCTTCGGCCGCCCGGTTTTTCTGCCTCCGGACGCCGCCCGGGGCGCTGGGAGGATTTCACCGGGATACAGCCGCTTGCATTGCGCTTTTGGCTTTGGTATACTGCCGGTAGTGAGATCGAGCAAGGAGATGCCGTAATGGAAACACTGGCAAAGCCGGAGAGCATATGCCTGGATCTCATCCGGGCAAGAGATACGATCAAGCGGGTATATCCCATGGAGAGCGGCGATCTGCTGCCCGTCAGCGCAAACGTGTTCGTCTCCCGGGGCGTCCAGGCGGACGAGGAACGGCTCAGGACCTGCAAGGCCGTCATCAAGGCCGGGGCGGGGATATTCTCCAATCTCCGGGGAAGCATGGAGGTGCCGCTGGCCGCCCGGCTCTGCATTTCTCCGGATCCCCGGGAGCATTTCGCCCAGGTCATGCAGATGTACGACCTGCTCAAGACCTGCTTCCGCCGGAACGAGTATACCGTTCTTCTGGCGGTCACCTATGCGGAGCTGGTCTCTCCCCTGGAGGCGGAGACGGCGGCAAAGCGGGGCCGGGGCCTGTATGAGCGGATGAAGAAGGAGCACCCCTTCCTGACCTCCGGGGAGGACAGCGTCATGGCCGGCTTCATGGCCTTCTCCCAGAAGGACGACGATACGCTGCTGGCGGATATGGAGCAGTGCTATACTCTGCTGCGCCGGCATTTTTCCGGCCGGGACAGCCTCCAGTCCGTCTCCCACGTTCTGGCCATGGCGGAGGGCAGCGGCGAGGAAAAGACGGAAAAGCTCATCCGCCTGTACGACTCCTTCCGGGACGCGGGGCGGCGCTACGGCAAATACCGGGAGCTGAGCGTCCTGGCCGCCGCATCCCTCCTGCCGCCGGATATCCTGACCCTCCGGGACACCATTCTGGAGCTGGACCGGCTCCTGGCGGAGCACAAGGGCTTCCACGGACTGAGCATGGACAAAAAGACCCGGCTCATGTACGCCGCCATGCTCACGGCGGACCTGTACCGGCAGCCGGAAACGGCGGAGCTTGCCATTTCCGCCGCTGCGCTTGCCGCGGTCGCCGCCCAGCAGGCGGCCATGTGCGCCGTCATCGCCTCCTCCGCGGCTTCCTCTGCCGCGGCCCATGCCAGAGTCTTATTCCATTCCGCTAGGAGCGTGATCCCATGCAGCTGGAGGATTTCAGCAAATATACCCGGAGCTGCTTCAACGGCGAGCCGGCCTCCTGTTCCTGCGCCTGTCCCTTTGGGCTGGACGTGCGGGGCTTTGCGGAAAAGTGCGCCGCGGGCCGGTGGAACGCCGCCTGGAAGGCCTACCGCACCGCGGTGGTCTTTCCCGCGGTGGTCTCCGCCCTCTGCCCCGCCCCCTGCAAGGCCCACTGTCAGCGCGCCGGGCTGGGGGGCAGCATCGACCTGCCCGGGCTGGAGGCCGCCTCCATCCGCCAGGCGAAGAACAAGAAGAACGACGGCTTCAATATTCCCCCCAAGACCCAGAGCGTCGCGGTGGTGGGGGCAGGCCCCGCCGGTCTCTCCGCCGCCCAGCAGCTGAGACTGAAGAAGTACAGGGTCACGGTGTTCGACCGTGACCAGGGTTGGGGCGGCTGTCTCCGCTCCCATCCCCGCTTTGCCGAATTTGAGGAGGACTTCAAGCTCCAGTTCGCCGCGGTGAAGCCCGGTTTTCTGGAATTCGTCTATGGCCGGGAGATCCGGTCCCCCGAGGAGCTGGACGGCTTCGACGCCGTGTATCTCGCCACGGGGGACGGGGGCCTGACCTGGGACCGGGAAAAGACCTATACGGGGGGCGGCGCCGCGGGCATGGACCTCATGGAGGGCATCGCCCTGGGTCCCGAGGCCGCGAAGGCCATAGAGGCCTGCCTCATGACCGGCCGGCACGAGCCCATCCCGGAGCGGCAGCATGCCCGGCACTGCGACCGGTATCTCCCCCACCCCGGCGTGGAGCCCCAGGCTCCCCAGCCCACGGATACGGAGGAAGGCGCACGGGCGGAGGCGGGCCGCTGCCTGCAGTGCGACTGCTCCGCCTGCATCGACGGCTGCGAGATGCTGAAGAAATACCGGAAAAAGCCCCACGGCATCGCCCGGGAGGCCTTCGCCGACTCCGCCGCCGCGCCCCCCATCGCCACCCAGAGCATCGTGCGCCAGACCTATTCCTGCACGAACTGCGGTCTGTGCAGGGAGGTCTGCCCGGAAAACGCGGACCTGGGGGCGGTGTTCATGCTCTCCCGCTCCGACCGCTTCCGCCGGGCCACCGGTCCCAGGGCCTTCCACGATTACTGGCTCCGGGAGCTGGATCTGGCCGCGGGGGAAGCCTCCGTCAGTCTGCCCCCGCCCGGAAAGGAGACCTGCGCCCTGGCCTTCTTCCCCGGCTGCCGTCTGGGCATGGACGCCCCGGAGCAGGTAAAGGCGGCGTACCGCTTCCTCGCGGAGTATAAGCCGGGAGAGGTGGGCCTCATGCTGGGCTGCTGCGGCGTGCCCGCCCTGTGGGCCGGGGATCTGGACCGGCTGGAGGCGATCCGGGCAAGGCTCCTGCAGGATTGGGAAAAGCTCGGAAAGCCCACCCTGGTTTTCGCCTGCGCCACCTGCGAGCGCACCTTTGCGGAATATCTGCCGGAGATCCCCCGGGTCTCCCTGTACGCCCTCATGGAGGAGGCGCAGCTTCCCCCCAGGACCTCTCCCTTCCCCCAGGCCGCCGTGTTCGACCCCTGCTCCTCCCGCATGGACGGGGAGATGCGCCGGGCGGTGCGCAGCCTGGCCAGGCGGGCCGGGGCGGAGCTGGAGGAGCTGTCCGGTCCCGCCCGCTGCTGCGGCTACGGCGGCCATATCCAGATCCCCAATCCGGCCATGTACCGGGAGATCGGGGAGAACAGCGCGGCCCTGTCCGACAAGCCCTACGTGGTGTACTGCGCCAACTGCCGGGAGGTGTTCCGGGAGCGGGAAAAGCCCTGCGCCCATATCCTGGACCTGTATTTCCCGGAGGCGGGACCCACGCCCGGGATCCTGGAAAAGCACGAAAACGCCCTGCGGCTGAAGCAGGAGCTGCTGAAGGAGGTATGGGATATGGACTTCTCCCCCGAGCGCCGGCCCTGGGACAGCCTGACGCTGCAGCTGGAGCCGGAGCTGCAGGCCAAGCTGGACCGGAGCTACGTCAGCCTGCGGGAGCTGCAGGAGACCATCTGGACGGCGGAGACCCAGGGGGACAAGCTGGTATCCGACGACGGCTGGTATCTGGCCAGCCTGGTGAAGCCGGTGATCACCTACTGGGTGCAGTACCGGCCCACCGAAGGGGGCGGCCCGGAGGATTACACAGTCTGCGCGGCATACAGCCACAGAATCAAATGGAGGGGGACCATCTGATATGGACGGATCAACCTGGAAATGCGCCAAGTGCGGCGAAGCGCTTGTGACGAAAAAGGTGGTATTCACCTATATGAACCGCTCCTTTTCCCATGAGGTGCCGGTCTGCCCCAAATGCGGCAAGGTCTTTATCTCCCAGGCCCTGGCGGAGGGGCGGATGGTGGAGGTGGAGGAGGCCCTGGAGGACAAGTGAAGGGCTTCACCACCCCCGAGGATCTCATGGCCCACGGCTGGGACTACCTGCGCGTGCCGGGGGACAAGGTGCAGCGCGTCGTGACCCTGCGCACCTCCGGCAGCACAGGGCCTGCCAAAAAGCTGTACTTCACCGCCAGGGACCTGGAGCGGACCATAGAGTACTTCCGCACCGGCATGGCCTGGATCAGCCGCCCCGGAGACCGGGTGGCCGTGTGCATGGGCAGCCTCAGCCCCGACGGTCTGGGCCGTCTCCTGGAGGAGGGCCTGCGCCGCTTAGGGGCGGAGCCTATGCTGCTGGGCTTTGTGAAAAACTATGACGAAACGGCCGCAGCTCTCCGTGAGCTGCGGCCGGATACCGTTGTGGGCCTGCCGGTGCAGGTCCGCCGCCTGGCCCTGCTGGCGCCGGGTCTGCGGCCCCGGACAGTCCTTCTCAGCGGCGACTATGTTTCCCTGGCGGCGCGGGAGACGGTCTCCCGGCTGTGGCAGGCAAAGGTCTTTGACCATTACGGCCTGACGGAGAGCGGCCTGGGCTTCGCCGTCCAGTGTCCCGAGCTCCTGGGCATGCACATCCGGGAGGACGAGCTGCAGGTGGAGATCGTGGAGCCCGGTTCCGGCCGGGTGCTGCCAGAGGGGGAATGGGGAGAGATCGTCTTTACCACCCTGCGCCGGGAGGCCATGCCCCTCCGCCGCTACCGTACCGGGGACTGGGGCCGGCTGCTGCCGGGGACCTGCCCCTGCGGACGTCCCGGACCCCGGCTGGACCGGGTGCTGGGGCGCATCACGGAGCGAAGCAAGCCCATATCCATCTATACCCTGGATGAGATCCTGCTCCGGGAGGACGGCATACGCGACTATGCCGCCGCCCTGGAGGGGGACAGGCTGCGCGTCACGCTGGACCTGGCCCCGGGCCTGACGCCGGAGGAGATCGGCTCCCGGCTGGCGGACCTCTGGCCGCCGGAGCGGCTGTGCCCGGAGGCAGGCGCGGTCCCACCCGGAACGGCGAAACGCAGCGTGGAGATATGCGGATGATGGCTCCCCGCGCCGGTCAGAGCTCTTTTATTTTCTGGCTTGACGGCGCTGTCTCTCTATGGTAAAGTCAGCAGGGTCAGCTTTTGGCTGCCCGCAAAACAAATATGTGTGAAGGAGAAAGAACATGGGTAAACTGGACGGAAAAGTTGCCATCATCACCGGTTCCACCTCCGGCATGGGCCGGGAGACCGCGTACCTCTTCGCCAAGGAAGGCGCCAAGGTCGTGGTCACCGGGCGTAATCCCCAGCGTGCGCAGGCTGTTGTGGACAAGATCAAGGCTGAGGGCGGCGAAGCCATCTGCGTCATCGCCGACACCAGCGACCTGAACGCCCCCCAGAAGATCTTTGACGAGACCATGAAGGCCTACGGCACTGTGGACATTCTGTTCAACAATGCGGGCATGCTGAGCCTGAAGCCCATCCTGGACCTGTCCCTGGAGGAGTTCCAGACCGTGATGAACGTGAACGTCACCGCCGCCTTCCTGCTGACCAAGCTCGTTGCTCCCGTCATGAAGGCCAAGGGCGAGGGCCATATCATCAACACCTCCTCCGTGGCCGGCTGCGCCGCCCACTGGGGCCCCATCGCATACTGCACCAGCAAGCACGCCATGAACGGCCTCACCAAGGCCATGGCTCTGGAGCTCGGACCTGAGATCCATGTGAACGGCATCCAGCCCGGCGCCATCAAGACCGCCATGCTGGACGAGGCCGGCGGCGAGGCTGCCATGGGCTTCATGAAGCAGCGCTCCCCCCTGGGCCGCGTGGCTGAGGGCAGCGAGATCGCCACTGTGGCCCTGTTCCTGGCCACCAGCGATTCCTCCTTCATCGACGGCCAGCTGATCCGTGTGGACGGCGGCGTGGATATCTGATCGTTACCGCAAGATAAATTTCGGGGCCGCGAAGCGTTCTGCTTCGCGGCCCCTGTTATTCTTCCCGGATCGTCTTACGCGGGGGTCACGGAGGTGACATGGGGCTGCACGCCCTCGTACCAGTACAGGAAGCCTTCCACGTCGATCTTATCGCCGACCTTCAGGTTCTTGACCGCCTTGTACACGTCCGTATCCGCGCCGCAGAGGTAGGACTCCACGGTGAAGGTATAGGTGTTCTTGCCGTCGGACACATCGAAGTACAGGTCGTCGCCCTCCTGGCCGGAGCCGTCCCACTTGTACAGGAAGGTGGAAGCCACGGTGAGGCCCTTGATGACGACCTTCTCGTTCTGATGGTCGATGAGCTTGTCGCTGCCCAGCAGGCCGGTCACGTCGGTGGGCTTCGCCACATAGGTGCCCTTGCCGAACTCGAAGGTGGCGTCAACGATCTCCACCTCGCCGGACCACTCGGACTTGTAGCCGGTGACGATGATCTTGGTGCCCTCGGTGAGCTTGGCGGCGTCCGCCTCGCTGCAGGCCATGTTGTACAGGAAGTACGCGCCGTCCTTGCTCTGGGCATAGACGGTGACCTTGCCGTCCCACCAGGACTGATGGGCCTGCACATAGGTCTCCACGGTCACCTGGGTATCCAGGGCGGCGGCAACGTAGTCCTTGTGGCTGATGCCCTTGGAGCTGCCGCAGGCGGCCAGGGTAAGCAGCAGGCTGAGAGCCAGCAGGATGAGGATAAGCTTCTTCATTACCATTCTCCTTTGCAATTCTCGTATGATCGGCGGGGCCACGCCCCAAAGCATTATACACATTACCGGCGGAAATTCAAGCCCTGTCTTGCTTTCTGCGGCGATATGCCTCCAGGAGCAGATAGGCTCCCATGAGGGCCCACACCGCGATGACGCCGATGAGCAGGCCTCTGGCCGTTCCGGGCAGCGGCCCCAGCTCCGCCTTCTCCCCCTCCGCGCTCAGGCCCTGCCGGTCCAGGCGGTACAGGGAGGTGACGCTGCCGAAGAGCTTTTCATAGTAGGCTCCGTCCACGGTCTCTTTCCGGCGGACGGACTTCACCGTGTTTTCGATGAGCTGCCCCGCCGCGTCCCGCAGGGAGGCGGAGCCGTTGAACACGGGGGTCACGAAGGTGTCCTCCGTGTGGTCCAGCAGGAGCCGGGTGGCCTGGAGCTTCACGGCATAGTGCTCGTCGTCCTCGCCGCTGCGGGAGAGGTAATCCAGATAGGCCGGGTCCTGCCGGGCCTTCTCCGTCACGGGCACGTAGCCCTCCGTTTCCGCATAGGCGATCTGCACGCCGTTCGTCAGCAGATACTGGGTAAAGAGCCAGGCGGCCAGGACCTCCTGGGGATCCTCCTTGTTGAACACGCACACGCTGGGGCCCTGGGAGATCATCACGGGGTGTTGGGGATCGAACTGGGGAATGGGCAGCACCGCCGTTTCGAAGTCCACCACCCGGTCCGGGCTGATGTCGCTGAGGGGCGCGCCGGACCCCATCCAGGTGGCCCCCGCCGTGGAATCCACGGCAAAGACGCACTGCCCCGCATTCAGGAAATTCGCGGGATAGCTGGAGATCTTGAAGGTGGAGAAGGCGCCCCTGGCAGTATGCAGGGCGATCTCCTCCAGCAGGGACTTGGTATCGTCGTTGAACAGGAGGATCTGTCCGGACTCCGTGGAGTATCCCGCTCCCTTCTGCCGCAGCATCTGGATCATCATATTGTCCGTGGACTTATAGATGAAGGGGATCATCACCTTCTGCCCGTTCAGCAGATAGGTCCCGTCCCCGTCCTGCCGGGCGGCGGCGTCGGAGACCTCCCAGATGAAATCCCAGGTCACGGTCTCCGGCAGGGTGTAGCCCAGCTTTTCCACAAAAGTCCGGTTCACGTACAGGGCTTCCGTGGAGCGCATGAAGGGCAGGGCGTACAGATGGCCGGAAAAACGGCATTCCTCCAGATACCCGGATACGATCTCCTCCCCGCCGGGGCCGTCGAAGCGCACCTCGCTGCCGCCCAGGCCGTAGCGGCTGTCGGCGGCCAGGTCGTCCAGGGGGGCCATCACGTTTACCCCGGTGAGATAGGTGGCGATATGATCCGGATAGGTGATGCACACGTTGGGGGTGGTGCCGGTGGCGATATTGGTGATCACGTCGTTGTAGATCCTGCCGTAGTCCGTATACAGCCGGAGGCTCACCCGGATATTGGGATACAGCGCTTCAAAGTCCCGGATGGCCTTCTCATAGATCATGGTCTGGTTCTTGTTGGTGTCGTTCTTGGCCCAGAAGGTGAGCTCATAGCTCCGGGAGGCGTCGAAGCTCTCCGGCACCCGGAAGGCGGGAAGGCCCCGGGAGCCGTGGCAGCCCGTCAGCAGCCCCGGGAACAGGGCGGCAAGGAGGAGCAGGGCGGCAAGGCGCAGCTTTTTCATCCCTTGGTCCCTCCTCTGGAGACCCCTTCCATGACCTTTTTCCGGAAGATCAGAAAGAGCAGGATGAGAGGCACGCTGATCACCACCACCGCGGCCATCATGGCGGGGATGTTCTCCCGTCCGAAGCCGTTCTCCCGGATCTCCTGGATGCCGTTGGAGACCAGGAAGAATTTCTGATCGTCGGTGATGAGCCGGGGCCAGACATAGCTGTTCCAGCACTCGATGACCTTCAGGATCGTCACGGTGATGAGGGTGGGCCTGGCGATGGGGATCATCACCCGCAGCAGATACTTGAAGTCCGAGGTGCCGTCCACCTTGGCGGCATAGTACAGCTCATCCGGGATCTGGGCAAAATTTTCCCGGAGCAGATAGATGTAAAACACGCTGGTGACGCTGGGGAGGATGAGGCCCGGAAAGCTGTTGCGCAGATCCAGGTCCGTGATGGTGACAAAGTTCGTGATGACCACCAGCTCGTTGGGGATCATCATCAGGGCCAGGAAGAAGGTGAACAGCAGGTCCTTGCCCCGGAATTCCAGCCGGGAGAAGGCGAAGGCCGCCAGGGTGATCACCCCCAGCATCAGGGCCGTGGTGACCAGGGTGAAGATCAGGGTATTCAGGAAATACCGCCCCAGGGGCACGGCGGTGAAGGCCTCGGCATAGTTCCGCAGGGTGGGCGAAAGGGTGAACAGCCGGGGGACGAATTCCGCGTTATAGGCCCCGTAGCTCTTTACGCTGGTGAGGATCATCCAGTAAAAGGGAAACAGCACCATCACCGCCCAGAATACCAGCAGGATGCAGGTGAGGATCTTCTTCACCCTGCTGCGGATCCCTGCGGTGCGCCGGATCTTATCGTAATCGTATGTCTTTCCCATGTCCGCCCTCCTCAGTAATGCACGTTCTTCCTGCTGATGAGCAGGTTCACGCAGGTGATGGTGAGCACGATGGCAAAGAGGATGATGGCCGCCGCCGAGGCATAGGAGGGAAAGCCGCCGCTGTTGCCGTACAGCATATCATAAACGTATCCCACGATGGTGTTCATCTCCGCCGCGTTCAGATCCGTGCCGAAGATGGCCACCGCGTCGCTGTAGGCCTTGAAGGCCCCGATGAAGCCCGTGATGACCAGATAGAAGATCATGGGGGAGATCATGGGCAGGGTGATGCGCCGGAAGATCCGGCCGGGGGAGGTGCCGTCCACCCTGGCGGCATTATAGTAGGTCTCATCCACGGAGGCCAGCGCGGAGGTGAGGATCAGGATCTTGAAGGGCATGACCACCCAGACGGTATAGAAGCAGAGGACGAACATCTTGGCCCAGTGGGGACCGTCGATGAAATCCACCCCCTGCCCGCCGAAGAAACGGATGATGAGGTTCACGAAGCCGTCCGTATAGGGCGTGCGCTTGAAGAGGATCATGAACACCAGCCCCACCGCCAGGGTATTGGTGACGTAGGGTAGGAAGTAGACGGTCTG
>JAEEGK010021749.1_pt1 | contig 13533 bp, 8 predicted proteins | sample 8958771 | NCBI WGS metagenome assembly JAEEGK01 (sample SAMN16246547, study PRJNA631951) | gut metagenome | biome: gut microbiome; feature: rumen; material: SC-attached | host: Bos | place: Iran: Karaj | collected 2018-10 | reverse complement strand
GAGAAGACCGACCGCGACTTCAGCTCAGGCTTCGGCAGTGCCTCGATGGCATCGTTCTTCACGCGCGAAACCTATAATTATGACGATCGCTACTATGCAACCTATACGTTCCGCTATGACGGTTCTTCCAACTTCGGTCCTAACAACCGCTGGGCAGGCTTCCACTCGTTTGCTGCCAGCTGGCGTTTCACCAACGAGAAGTTCATGAAGAACCTGACGTGGCTCTCAAACGGTAAGATCCGTGTAGGCTGGGGACAGACTGGTAATGCCAACATCGGTGGTTACAAGTGGGGTGTTGCCCTTAGTGTGATGCCCTCTGCACTCGGACAGTCGTATCGTCCTACCGGTCTGCCCAACGAGTCTATCCAGTGGGAGACACAGGAACAGATTGACCTCGGTATCGACCTCGGTTTCTTCAACAACCGCATCAACCTGATTATCGACTGGTATCGCAAGGAGTCCAAGAACATGCTCATGAAGATGCAGCTGCCTTCTTACCTGGGTACGCAGGGTAACGGCTCTTCTGCCCTCTCCGCTCCTTACGGAAACTATGGCACCATGCGTAATACCGGTCTTGAGATTGAACTCAAGGCTACTCCCGTCCGCACCAATGACTTTAACTGGGATACCGACCTGCAGTTCTCTTTCAACAAGAACAAGCTGGTTGCCCTGCAGGGTACAACCTCTGCCGCCATCATCGGTTACGGTCAGTGGAGCGACGTTGTTGCCGTTTCTTCTGTAGGCCGTCCAATGTATGACTTCTACGGCTATGTAGTAGAGGGCGTCTATAAGGATTTCGACGACATCCTGAACTCACCCGTGAACACGCTTTATGCGCAGTCTTGTGTACAGAATGCCGATGGCACCTGGAGTCACGTGACTGATGCCTCGAAGTACAGCAAGAACAACACCGTATGGCCTGGTGACCTGAAGTTCAGCGATATCAACAACGATGGCATCATCGATGAGAACGATAAGACCAACATCGGTTCTCCGCTGCCTAAGTTCACCTTCGGTTGGACCAACACCTTCAACTACAAGAACTTCGACCTGTCCATCTTCATCAATGGCTCTTACGGAAACAAGGTCATGAACTATACTTCTATTCCTCTGACCTCCATGAGCAGTACATGGAACAACCAGATCCAGGAGAAGATTGCTGACCGAGCACAGCTGGCAGCCATCGACCCCAACAAGGTTTATGAGGACGGCAACATGTGGTACAACGACATTACGAATGTCTATGTCACCAATCCTGGCACATCGACCCCGCGTGTGGCTATCGGCAACACCTACAACCAGAACATTTCTTCCCGCTACATCGAGGATGGCTCCTATATCCGCCTGAAGAACATCTCACTTGGATACACCTTCCCGAAGAGCATTATCAAGAAGATTCACCTGGACAACCTGCGTGTTTACTGTAACCTGCAAAACGTGGTGACCCTGACTAAATATGACGGCTACGACCCCGAAATCGGTGCTTCTACGACCGATGCCAACGGCTACGTGTTCGGTCTCGATAACGGACGTTATCCCTCACCATTCACTTGCACCTTCGGTGTGAACTTATCATTCTAAATTAAAGGAGGAGCATTATTATGAAAACAAACAAGATTAAAATATTTTTGGCTGCCGCTTTCATCGGAATGGGAATGACTTCCTGTGAGGATTTCCTGGACCGCCCGACGGAAGACAACTATGTTGCAGGCGGCTATTATAATACCGATGCAGAATGTATTGCTGCTGTTGACTATCTTTACAACTCTCCCTGGTATGACTTCCAGCGCGGTTTCTTCGCATTCGACGTCATGGCTGGTAATATCTACATGTCTGATGGTGGTGACTACACCGCGTTCCTGCGTTTTGGATTAACATCCAACAACCAGCACATCCGTAACATGTCCTACTCGTTGTGGGCTGTCAATGGCCACTCCAACGTGGTGCGTCACTACATTGAAGGCGGTGGTGCCTCTGAGGCTGTAAAGAACCAGGCCATGGGTGAATGTCTGCTTTGGAAGGCCATGGCATATTTCTACCTGGTTCGTACCTTCGGCGATGTGCCCATTGTCCACGACAATGCTGCCATGATTGAGGCAGGCAACTATAACGACCAGTACAAGGTAATGAAATCCGACGTCTATGAATACATCGTCATGACACTGGAGAGGGCTATTGACCTGTTGCCCGAACAGTGCACCAAGGGACGCCTTGACAAATACTGCGCAAAAGGTCTGCTGGCTAAGGTCTATCTGGCAAAAGCCGGCGTGAGCGGTACCCTGGACAACAGCGACCTGCAGAAAGCCGCCGAGCTGGCAAAGGACGTGATGGACAACAGTGGACGTTCGTTAGAGAAGAACTATGCTGACTGCTTTACCCTTGAGGGTAACAACTCACCAGAGAACATGATTGCATGGCGCTGGGTGGTTAGCTCTCAGTGGACATCACAGAACTCGTTCCAGTCTGACCTCGGCATGACCGGCATGGACGAATATGGTGACTGCTGGGGTGAATGGAGCGCTCCATCCGTCGATCTCCAGGATGCCTTTGGCTTCAACATCCTTGACGACCCCGCCACACGTCCTGACGTTGACACCCGCCGTAAGGCAACATTGATGACCGTTGGTGATGTAGTACCTTACCTCTGGCGTGACCATGGCGGTTTCGACTACTTGCGCTTCGAATTTGACAAGGAGTATAATCCTGGTGCATACGGTGAGCATCGTTCACCAACAGGTTGCAACATGGTGAAGTACATGTACGGTAATAACGCTGACCACGTGACAGCCCTCGGTACATCTGCAGCACGTATGGCAAGTTCACTTTGCACACCACTGCTTCGCTTGGCCGATGTATATCTGATTCTTGCCGAAGCCAAAGTTTTGCTCGGTCAGGGCACCGATGCGGATGCACTCAAGGCTTTCAACGCCGTTCACCAGCGTGCTATTCCCAATGTTGCTGCAGAAACATCGCTGACTTTCGACAAGGTATGGAAGGAGCGCCGTCTGGAGTTGGCTTGCGAGGGTGACCGTTGGTACGACTTCGTTCGTCTGTCCTACTACAACCCAGAGCGTGCCATTTCCGAGCTGAAGTCACAGCGCCGCAACTCATACTGGAACCTGAACCTGATGTTCAAGGAATACTACAAGACCGGTCAGTGGCAACTCGTAAACAAGGATGATGACGGTAAGGATCAGACTGCGACTTACGACGACCAGACACCTATTCCTAACGTAACCATCAACAGTTTCACTGTTCCTTTCCCGATGGAGGACCTGACATTCAACCCCCACCTGAAGGAAGACGCTATTCATGTGAATGTGCGCGAAACTTATAGTTATTAACTGATAATTTAGAATTGAGAATTATGACAACCAAGATAAACAGAATAAGCTGCTGGATGGCATGCGCAGCACTTGTCACTTTGTCGCTCCTGACTTCTTGTAAGGACGAACCTGACAAGTATGAGGTTACCAATGGCACACCAACCATCCGCTACATACGCCCTGTGGATATTGCAATATCCGACTCCCTTCTGACGGGCGCCTATATGGACAATAACATCTGTATTGTCGGAGAGAACCTGCGTAGTATTACCAAGATGTTCTTCAACGACCAGGAGGCAAAGCTGGTTCCCAGTCTGATTACAGACAACACGATGATTGTCACCGTACCAGGTAAGATTCCCGGTGAGGTATTCAACAAGATCTTCATGATCAACAATGCCAACGACACCACCACCTACGACTTCAAGGTACTCGTTCCCGGTCCTACCATCAACAACATGAGCAACGAGTGGGCTAAGGAAGGCGAACAGGCTACCATCTATGGTAACTACTTCGTGGACGACCCCAACATACCGCTCACGCTGACCATCAATGGCAGGAACATCAACATTGACGATTTCGACATCAGCCACATGACCTTCACCATTCCCAGCGGACTGTCTGAAGGACCCGTCGAGATTGCAACGGTCTATGGCAAGATAAAGGCAAAGTTCAACTATCGCGACACGCGTGGCATGCTGTTCAACGACTTCGGCAACTACGATGCAGGCGATGCCTCTACTGGACTGACCAACCACGGTTGGCACGCCCAGCAGATTATCAGCGACGAGAACTCACTCGACGGCAGCTACCTCATGCTGGGTGACTGCGATCTCGAGGATGGTTCATGGACTGACTCCAATACGTCGTTCGAGTACTGGCCTGGTGACTGGGACGGAACCTTCACCGGCGTCAACTCTCGCCTGTCTGACCTGGTCAGCTTTGCCGACTTCGCCAACATGGCGCTGAAGTTCGAGGTCAACATCCCGTCCTCTAATCCTTGGACGAACCTCTCCATGCAGTGTATCTTCTCTGGCGATGCACAGGTAACGCTGCCGACAGCCAACAACACGTTCTTCAACGGAACGGACTATCCGCGTGCCCTCTGGACTCCTTGGAGAACAACGGGCTCCTACGATACAGGTGGTAAGTGGGTTACTGTAACCATCCCCATCTCTAACTTCAAGTACAAGAACGACGGTACCGTTGCAGGTACGCCCCTTACGTCCAGCAACTTTACCGGCCTGACGCTCTTTATCTGGAGTGGTGTGACCAGTGGCACTACCTGTCATCCTATTATCCGTATTGATAACATCCGTGCGGTAGCGTACTAAACTTTAAAAACAAATGATCATTATGAAAATATATCGTAAATTATCAGTAATGGCCATGGCTGCATTGGTTACTGCAACTGGATTTACCAGCTGTAGCTCGGATGACCTTGATACCAACCAGTACAACAAGAGTGGCGTGAACATTCTTGCCTTTGGCCCCATGCCTATCACACGTGGTGAAACGATGCGCCTGACAGGTACGAAACTCGATAACGTAAGGGAGGTGCTCTTCCCTGAGGGCAACCAGAAACTCACGCCTTCCACCACCTATATCAAGGGTGACTTCAGTCTGAAGAATTCCGAGGAGATGCTGGTGACCATTCCCGACCTGTGCGTACCGGGCAAGCTTCGTCTGGTGACTGCCAATGGCGATACCATCGTCTCAAGGACAAACATCACGTTCGAGGAGGAAATCAAGGTTACTTCCTTCTCTCCGGAGAAAATCCATCCAGGTGCCGTGCTGACCATCAAGGGTGATTATGTCTGGAATATCGGTCAGGTAGTGTTCTACGACCACGTCGCCGTCGATGCCGAGGATTTCGTCAAGAACACCCGCAACGAGATTCAGGTCATTGTTCCGATGGAGGCAAAACCCGGCGAACTGTCCTTTAACGACGGCTCCGATGGTGCTGAGAATAAATACATTGGCATGCTTGACGTGGATGTTGCAGAAGCAACGGGCGTATCGAATGCCACACCTGATTTCGGCGAGACCATCACCATCTATGGTGAAAACCTCGACCTCGTAACCAGCATGGACTTCCCTGCCGTTCCTGATGTTTCCTACAACATCGCCAACGACGGCAAGTCTATCCGCGTAGAGGTTCCACGTAACACGATATCGGGTACTGTTACCATGAAATCGGCTTCCGGTCTGACAACGTCTGTTGACATCACCGTACCGCTGGCTTCTGTGGCTGGCATGAGCCCGACAAAGGACGTCAAGGTTGGAATGACGATTACCATCACGGGTGAGAACCTGAATCGCATTACCGAGGTTATGCTGCCTGGCGTTACGCTCAAGCAGGGCGAGTTCTCGCAGAGCACGGGCCAGATTACCTTCGTCGTTCCTGAAGGCATGTTCGACGGCGTGGTAACACTCATTCAGCACGACAACTGGTCTGTTGATGCTGGTCGCATCATGATGTACAGCGAAGCTGCCGAGGAGCCCATTTGGGTTGGTCAGTTCGTATGCTCAAGCTGGAACGGCAACCAAGACCTGGCATGGGGTGGTTTCGACTGGACTGCCATTCCTGCCAACACCAAGCTGAACTTCTACTACAAGAAGAACAATCCTGGTGTTTGGGGTGCCATCAGCCTGCGTCATGGTAACGACTGGGGCAACCTGCCCGCTCCTATCCCTGGTCAGTATGACTTGGGCGAAGACGAGGGTGTGCTATCCGTGGTATTCCCGCAGAATGTGCTCGACGACATCATCACCTATAACGGTTTGGTCATCACTGGTGACAATTACACCTTGACCAAGATTACGGTTCCTTCTGCAGAGAAGACCCTTTGGTCTGGTGAGCAAGACCTCGGTTCATGGAGTATCAACTTTGAGATGACACCTAATACCATGTTCGTTGATGCTGGTGCCAAGCTTGGTCAGGAGGTTCGCATCTATGGCAAGAAGACCTCCGACTGGTGGCAAGTTCAGCTGTTCGACGGTCACTGGGGCAAACTGCATGTTCCCGGCTGGTCTGGTGATGATTCAAACAACATCAATGCTGGTATGGACACTGGTTTCGACGAGAATGGCTACTTCAGTTTCAGACTCAACGATGAAATCCTGAACCATTTCCTGAATGACATCGACTGGGGCTATGCATTCATCGTGCAGGGTGAGAATTTCATCATGACAAAAGTTACAATAACTGACTAATCCCACTTTAACCAAGAAAGGAGGCGCAACCTTGTTTTGCGCCTCCTTTTATTTAAATCCAAAACAAATATGAAGTATCCAAAACTACTATTGCTAATGGCCGCAGCACTGCTTGCTGGCAGTTGCGGCGGCGATGATGCCTCGGATTCGCCACTTCCCCCTACCCCAAGTGTTACCCTGACTCTGCGTTCACAGACCATCAGCGAAGGAGCTGAGGTCGATGCTGCAACGACAACGGTTCTGACCCTGAACTACAACAACACCGTCAAAGTAACAGGCACTGGCATCACGCTCAACGGAGTGAACGTGACGGCAAAGAGCAATCCTGTCACCGCCATGTCGGTAGATGTGCCCCTCGCGTTGGAAGATGCTACGGAATATACGCTCAACGTGTCCAAAGGGGCCATCGTAGCTACTGCCGACCCGTCGGTGTCTGCTCCCGAGCTGACCATCCATTTCAAGACACGCGCTAAAGGACAGCCTGTCAATCCCGACATACCCACCACACCGGTCACGGCATCTACCGAGGAGGCCAAACAGCTCTACAGCTTCCTGCTGGAGCAGTATGGCGTGAAGACCATCTCCAGCGTCATGGCCAACGTCAATTGGAACAACGAGTGTGCCGAGAAGGTCTATCAGCTGACGGGCAAGTATCCCGCTATGAACTGCTACGACTTCATCCACATTCTCTATTCCCCCGCCAACTGGATTGACTATTCCACCATCAAGCCCGTACAGGACTGGGTGAACGCCGGCGGTCTCGTACAGCTGATGTGGCACTTCAACGTGCCCAAGTATGAGGGTTCAACGGATGCCACCTGCACCCCAAGCGAGACAACGTTCAAGGCCAGCAATGCACTGGTCAGCGGTACCTGGGAGAACAAGTGGTTCTACGAACAGATGGACAAGGTCGTCGCTACGCTCCTGAAACTACAGGATGCCGGCATCGCCGCTACCTGGCGTCCCTTCCATGAGGCTGCCGGCAATGCCACTGCCAAGCAGCAGGCTTCCTGGACCAAGTCGTGGTTCTGGTGGGGCTACGACGGGGCAGAGACTTATAAGAAACTCTGGGTTGCCATGTTCGACTACTTCAAGCAGAAGGGTGTCAACAACCTGATATGGGTGTGGACCACACAGAACTACAACGGCAACAGCGCCAACTACAACCAGGACACTGCCTGGTACCCGGGCGACGAATATGTTGACATCGTAGCCCGCGACCTCTATGGTTACACTGGTGCACAGCATCAGCAGGAATTTGAGGAGATTCAGCAGCGCTACCCCAACAAGATGGTTGCCTTAGGCGAATGTGGCTGGGACGGTAACAGCAGCAAGGAGAGCGCTACACCCAGCGAATTCTGGAAGGCTGGTGCGCTGTGGAGCCACTTCATGGTGTGGTATCAGGGCAACAACGGCACCACCACCGGAACCATGTGCAGCGATGCCTGGTGGAAGGCTGCCATGAGTGCCGAAAACGTCATCACACGTGACCAACTACCTAAATGATTCATACATAAACCGACAAAGGGTGTGTTAATTAATGATGACACACCCTTTTTTTGTGCCAAATGTTTTGTGATTTCCATTATTATCACTAAATTTGCACACTATACTAACAATAAATAATAAAACAAATTCGATTTTCGTATGAAAAAGACCTATCTGCTACTAACGATGCTTCTGGCATCATTCGCATTATTCAGCTGTGGCGGCGATGACGCTAACGACTCAGGCGGAGGCTCACCCACACCCTCTGGCATCACGATCACCCTGCGTTCCATGTCAATCAGCCAGGGAGCTGAGGTAGATGCATCAACGACCACAGTCCTCACCCTGAACTACAACAACACGGTGAAAGTGACCGGTTCGGGCATCACCCTGAACGGTACCAGCATCACCGCCAAGAGCAGTGCCACGACCGCCATGTCGGTTGACGTACCGCTTGCACTCCAACCTGGAACCAGCTACACGCTGAAGGTGGAGAAGGGAGCCATCGTATCGACCGCCGACCCGTCGGTGTCTGCACCGGAACTGACGCTGGTATTCACCACCAAGGCCCAGGTTGACCCGGGAACGACCGACAACGATGCCACCGCGCTGGCTAAGAAACTGGGTTGGGGATGGAACCTCGGTAACCATTTCGACACCAGCTCCGGCCAAGACGGCGTACATCCGCAGTGGGGCTACTGGGACAATGCCACACCTTCTTCTGCACTCTACACCACGCTGAAGTCCATCGGTGCCAGCACCGTACGCATCGGCGTCACCTGGGGTAACTACCAGGACAGCCAGTGGAACATTGAGGCTTCCTACATGGCTGAGGTGAAGCAGAACGTGGAATGGGCAGAGGCAGCAGGCCTGAATGTCATCCTCAACCTGCACCACGACGAATACTGGCTCGACATCAAGGGCGCTGCCAACAATGCCAATACCAATACGGCCATCAAGGAGCGCATCCAGAAGACCTGGCTGCAGATTGCCGAGGCCTTCAAGGACAAGGGCGACTTCCTCATCTTCGAGTCGTTCAATGAGGTACAGGACGGCGGCTGGGGCTGGGGTGCCAACCGCACCGACGGTGGCAAGCAGTATCGCACACTCAACGAGTGGAACCAGCTGGTGGTCAACACCGTCCGCGGTACCGGCGGCAACAATGCTACCCGCTGGATTGGTGTTCCCGCATACGCTTCCAATCCCGGATTTGCTACCGAAAGCACCTTCGAACTGCCTGACGATCCTGCCAACCGCGTCATGGTCAGCGTTCACTTCTACGACCCCAACACCTTCACGCTGACACCTGAAAACAGCGACGGCAAGTCGGAATGGGGACACACAGCAGCAGCTGGCAAGTACCAAAGCGGCAGCAATGAGGACCATGTTATCGATACCTTCAAGAAGCTCTACGAGAAATACGTTGTCAATAACATCCCCGTCTATATCGGAGAGTATGGCTGCGTGCAGCATAATAACGACCGTTCCAACAAGTTCCGCAACTACTACCTGGAGTATGTCTGCCGCGCTGCCCACACCTACAGCATGCCCTGCGTCATCTGGGACAACAACACGACAGGCGGCGGCAATGAGCACCACGGCTACATCAACCACAGCAACGGAAACTACCTGAATAATTCCGGATCGCTCGTCAAGACAATGATTAAGGCCGCAACATCTGATGACGCCAGCTACACCCTGGAGTCCATCTACAACAGCGCTCCGAAATAAATTTGAAGGAAGAAGTAAGAACTAAGAAGAAGTAAGAGGAAGTTAGAGGAATTTAGAGGACAATAGTTACGCAATGATGGTAACGTCTTCTAACTTCTTCTTACTTCCTCTAACTTCTTCTTACTTCTAACCTCTTACTTCCTCCCTCTAACTTCTTCCCTCTTACTTCACCCTCTTCATTCTTTCCACTTGCTCCTGCACAACAGCCAGTGTCGTCGTGTCGCTGGCAAAGACCGAATTAAGTCCCTGTGCCTCCTGTGCAGGGTCGTTGGTATAAGGGTCACCCACCTGCCACTGCTCATGCTGCGGCTTGGCAAAACCGCCCCAGCCCCAGAAGTTACAGCCGGCAAACTTTCCGCCCTTCTCGGCATTGTCGGCTACGAGCGAGAACACAAACCGGTAATAGCCGTCACGACCCTGCGTCGGGGTGTCGAGCGTGAACTTGAAGCCGTCGCGTGGATAGCCGAACTCCTCCATCACCAGCGGTTTGTTCAGACGGTCACAAATGGCAAGGTGCTTGTCAATATACTCCTTGGTATTCTCACAGGCACGCGGCAGATGCTCTATCAGCGAGTCGGGCTTCGCCCATCCCCAGTTGTAGGGCCACAGGTGGACGTTACAGTAGTCTATGTTCTTGTCGGCACAGATGCGCTCCCAACTGTCGTAGCTCATCTCACAGCCCCATGCACCTTCCGAGCCCACGCTGATCAGGTGGTTCTTATCCAGCGAACGGATGAGTGCCGAAGCCTCAGCCAGCCACTTCTCGAAGGCAGGCAGTGCCTCGGTCGAGAAGGCACGCGGCTCGTTGCCTATCTGCCACGACATAATGGCGGGATCGTCCTTATAAGCCACATTCGTATAGCGGTTCGTACGACCGAGGATGAAGCGCACGTAGTCATAGAACAGCTGATGGGCCTTCTCGTTCGTGGCATACTTCGACATCGCCTCCATGAAGGCAGGATAGCCCACGTCGTCAGGACGCGGCTGCTTGCCGGCTCCCGCCTGTTCCAGGTAGAAGCCGTAGCCCCCACTCCACTCCCATGAGTTGTTCAGGTAGAGCACTGCCACCATGTCACGCTTGCCCATCTCCATGAGCAGGTAGTCCAGACCAGCCAGGATGGTATCGTTATACACGCCAGGCTTCACCTGCAGCGTCGGTTCCACCTTTGTCTTCACGCCCCGCTCACCGTCGGAGCCAACGAGGATGCGCAGGTTGTCAATACCCATACGCTTCATCTCGTCCAGTTCACGGCACAGCCGGTCGCGGTCGCCTCCCTGCCCTTCCGAGCCGAGGATGGCGCCATACCAGAAGTTCGTACCCACGTAGTAGTAAGGCTTTCCGTTCTTCACAAAGTGTCCGTTCTCCACCGTCACGAACGACGGTTCATTGTTTGTTGTCTGTCGGTTGCAGGCGGTCAACATCATCGCTGTTCCCGCCATCATTGTCAGCGTTACTGCAATCGTTTTTAGAAATACCTTCATAGCTTTCGTTTTATCTTATTGGTTTTATTAAGTCTCTATGGTTTCTATAGCCACTATAGTCACTATAGCCTCTATAGCCTCTATAGCTTCTATAGCTTCTATAGCCTCTATTTCCCTGCAAAGGTAAAAAAAAATCCTCAAAATCCCCCACCAAACCATATTTTTTATTACCTTTGCACCAGAATAACAACAACAATAGTCTCTATAGCGTCTATAACAACTATAGCCTCTATAACAACTATAGCCACTATAACAACTATAACTATAAAAAAAACAAAAGCCATGCAGCTGAAACTGCTCAACGTAGCACGTGCCAGCATACAAGAACTTCGAGAAGACTACAACGACTTCCTACGTTCCAAACAAATGGAGATATGGGCACCCGCCAACCAACGCTATCAGCCCATGGTGGACTTCTGCAAACAACATAACAAAAGCACAGACTATGAGCCCTTCTTCGAGAAGTGGTCGGCCGAGGAAATGGCAAACATCGCCCTAACCCTCTGCCACATGACAGACACCATGATGAACAAATTCCTCAAGCGTCTGGAGCAGGATTTCGTCACCCAGGGAGGAATCAAGGAGCGCATGTACGCCGCCCGCACCGGCTACCGCAAACAGCAAGACGACCGCATGGCAGCACTTGAAGCAGAGAACCGCCGTCTAAAATCCCTCCTTGATGCCCACGGCATCAAGTATTAAGCGCCACGTCCCAACTATAACAACTATAACAACTATAATCTCTATAACCACTATAACCACTATAACCTCTATAGCCTCTATAACCACTATAACCTCTATAGCCTCTATAACCTCTATAGCCTCTATAACCTCTATAACCACTATAACCACTATAACCTCTATCCCCCCCCAAAAAAATACAGGCTCCATTTCTGGAGCCTGCACTTTATCTTTAAGCTTTAACCCGTAAGTTTTACTTAATCATCTTTTTACCATTCTTGATTACCACGCCACGATAGTTCTCATCCACGCGCTGACCGCTCAGGTTATAGACGGGAGCATCAGCAGCGCTCTTCGTCTCAGCATTGATTACGCTAATGCCGGTATATTCGGGCAGAGCCGTATTGATGGTAATAGCCAAGAACTGGAAACCGTTGGTAGTAGTAAATGTTACGGAACCATTTTCAGTAGTTTTTAAGGCCACTTCATGTACCTCAGTGTCTGCTGTGGTCAGAGAACCGTCTGTTACCGTAGCATTAGCAGGTGTCAGGCTTCTCTCACTTTCGCCAGCTCCCTTAAATCTCAGTCTGATAACATCATCCTTTGCCAATTCACTAAGTTTTAACGTTATCTTACTTCCGTTTACAGCCACAAATTTAGAAGGTGCAATTCTTACTATACTCTTTTTCAATCCTGCATTGTCGTCACGAGCGAATGTAATACCCTTAGCAATATCAAGTTCTTCACCATTTGCTTTCAAAGCTGTGAAAACGTTACGGCCTTCAACAAGCGTAGCATTGTTCTCCCAATAATTTTTATCGGTTACAAACGTCCAGTTTGTATTATCGGACTCCAGATTAGAAGCATCGGCAGCGCTCAACTCCTGGGTGAAGTCCCACGTAGTTGCAGCATGAGGATCAACAGGTATTACCGCTGTTCCGTCGGAAACAAATTCAAATCCATAGAAATTCATACTGCCAGTTGGAAAAGTAATAAGGGCAGTGCCGGCAGTAACTTTAACTGAGACGACTGGATATACATTGGTCGCACCTGTAGGATTTTTGTCTGCGTCAATGTTTTCCTCCATTTCAACAGAAACTGCCTGACTTTCCTGAATCACCTGGTTAAATACCGTTTCTCCATTTTGAGCAATAACCAAGCTACGATCAGTAGCACTATTACTACCTGTACGAACATAGACCTTCAAATCACCATTAGAAGGAATCGTTACTGAAATCTGGCAAAGCTTGCCTGCGCCTTGACTCTTTGCACCTGATTTCAAACGATGTGTGAACTTTTCATATGAGTCAGCAGTACCGAAGTATGCATTGTTCGCATCGATTGCCATTTTCTTTTGATCGTCTGCGAGTGTAATTTTAAAGTCACCATTGGAAAACTCCTTACCTTGTGACCAATCTCCTGCACTAGCTATATCGTCTGCAGAGAATGTAATTTTCTGCGCACTCGCTCCAATAGCCAGTAGCGCCATAGTTAATAGTGTAAAAATTTTTTTCATAAGCTTTTTGTTTTTAATTGTTTGTTTAATGTTTTTAATTGTTTGTGCAAAGTTAGGGATATTCCCGTTTATTTGCAAGCATTCACAACTCTT
>JAEEGK010021747.1_pt1 | contig 13533 bp, 5 predicted proteins | sample 8958771 | NCBI WGS metagenome assembly JAEEGK01 (sample SAMN16246547, study PRJNA631951) | gut metagenome | biome: gut microbiome; feature: rumen; material: SC-attached | host: Bos | place: Iran: Karaj | collected 2018-10 | reverse complement strand
GATGTCGGCTCGTCGCATCCTGGGGCTGGAGAAGGTCCCAAGGGTTTGGCTGTTCGCCAATTAAAGCGGCACGCGAGCTGGGTTCAAAACGTCGTGAGACAGTTTGGTCCCTATCCGGTGTGGGCGTACGAGACTTGAGGGAAGCTGTCCTTAGTACGAGAGGACCGGGACGGACGGACCTCCGGTGTACCGGCTGTCGCGCCAGCGGCATTGCCGGGTAGCCATGTCCGGATCGGAGAAACGCTGAAGGCATCTAAGCGTGAAGCCGTTCCCAAGATCAGGTCTCGCGGGGGCAACCCCCTGAAGGGCCGTCGGAGACTACGACGTCGATAGGCCGCAGGTGTAAGCGTGGCGACACGTTGAGCCGAGCGGTACTAATAGCCCGTGAGAAGCTTATCCTTTCTTTCAACGATTTGGTTCAGCTGTCCGCGTGGGCAGCCCGAATTCACGCAGCTTCGTCATTCTGCGGTTGCTTAAGGAGTTTAGATTCCATGCAAGATATTGTTTCAGCGGTTATCGAGTGAGGGTCATACCCGTTCCCATCCCGAACACGGAAGTCAAGCCTCAGATCGCCGATGGTACCTGGTCCTCGGATCCGGGAGAGTAGGTCGCCGCTGGATTCACGCCCCCCATGAGGTAAACCTCGTGGGGGGCTTTTTTTATGCACCGTTCCGCCTTGCGGCTACACTCTCGCCATCGCGGCTTGTCAGTACATGCCGCTTGCGGCTCGCAGCCTCCACGAGGTAAACCTCCTGGGGGCCTCTTCTTTTTCGAGCCCCATGAAAACTGCCGCCCTCCCTTTTCGCCGTCATCCCCGCGGAGGCGGGGATCTGTACAGGAAGAAGCGGCCCTCTCCAGCGTCGTTCATCTTTCATTGCTCACTTTGACTGGATCCTTCAATCCCTGCGGGCTTTCGGGATGACGTACCACCGCGCGGTCAGCATTGCGTTCCGCGCAGTTCCTCCTGCGTCCCTCTTGCGTTTCGCATCGCTCATGGCTTGCGAATTGTCTAATATTGTATATTACGTTGCATGAATGCCTTATTCAAACGCTTCATTATACTGCTTGCATTGTGCAGTGGATGTGCTGTTGCCGTGCCTTATGGTTTGGCTTATCACGATACTGTTTATGTCAATGATTCTAGGGAGTATATTGTTGTTGAACGCGGCTGTAAGCATATCTGGTCCAACCGAGGTTTTCCTTTAGACGAGACTCTTCCGCAAGATTCGCTTTTGGCGATGGTTTATGGTTCCGATGTATCCCCTGATAGTGCTGGTCTATACGAGAAGTGGGGAAATCAATGTTTAGAGTATGCTGACATGCGGGCCATAGAAATATGGGGAATTCCAATAGGGATTGTTCTTGGCGGTTTGGGGACATATCTTACTTTTTACGTTGATTATGAACATGCGGGGACTGCGATTTTAGGGCGTACATTTGGAGTTTGGGGGCTTTTGGTGGCTGCCTATAGCATTGCAGATGGCGTTTTCAGCGCGGTTATTTCTTCCAAGCAACGAAATCTGGGCAAATTCTATAAGAAAGAAGCGGAACGGTTCAAGCTTAATGTCGCTCCCATGATAAACTTCAATGAACCTGGTGGCGGACTCTTTTTGCAGTTGGGCTTTTAATTTGGTTTTTAGTCAGTAGTCTTTAGTCATTAGTTATTAGAATAACTTTTCATTGTTTCTTTTACATTCCAAATCAAAATACTTTTTGCAACGGTACGGGATTTAGGTCCACTCCAAACTCATTGATGATGGCTCACCACTTATAGCTCATTCCTATAATTACTTTATTTCTTTTTTTGCATCTAAAATACTTTTTGGCGTCCTTTGGCGGGCTATTTTTTTGCGGATTTTTTGCTGTAGATTTTTTATACATAAATTTTTTAAAAAAGAGTTAATTTTTTTATTTTTTTATTTATTTTTACAATAAAAAGATGTATTTTTACAAAACGGGTGTGGAAAAACTTAAAGGTGAGTGTTGTATGAGACACCTGTATTTAGCTTTTTGTGTTTTTGGCGCTTTTGCGTCTTCAGCTTTCGCTGACTTGACTGTTCACGTGCAGTCTCCTTTTGGTGCAACTTCAGAAATTGTTCCTCATGTGGTGTTAAATTCCGCTTCGCCTGAAGTGGGAGCGACTTCTTCTACGGTTTCGAAGGCGGATGGGGAAAATTGGTATTCCTTTACTTTGAAAAATTCCCTTGCGGATTTCAAGGGGTCTGATACTTTTACGGTTAAGGGTTGCCCGACTGCCGCGACTGATGCTACCACATGTGTCGATTTTGGCGATGGCATTACTTATAATGTTCGCGATTTCTTTGACGGGAGTTCGGAGGCTTGGATTTATACGGATGCCGTTGCGGGTACGTTCTCAAGGTCTTTTGCGGCTCCGGGGGCAAAGATAATCTGGTTCAAGAGCCCGTGGGGCAACAAGGCTCTCCCGCAGATGATTTTTGAACAAGATACCATCTTGATGCATTTTTCCGATGATGCGGATAAGTGCGGTTGGTTCTATGCATCGCTTACTCCAGAAATATTGCAAGGGCATGTGCTGCAAACGGCTTTCTTTACACGTTACATGGCTCCGTGGATGTCGGTTCCGGCCGATAAGAAACAGATTATTGACTTGAGCAGCTATTTGTCCAGCAAGAAGGACTCTGTCTATGTTGATGGTACCGTGGCAGAACCTACGGTGGGCAATAAGGCGGGGACTGCTGGACAATGCTTTGACAAGAACCGTACTTTGCATGTTTACAATCCGTGGCGTAACAACAGTGTCTATAAAGATAGCACGGTTTATTTGAACATCGACGGTGTTTGGCGTGATTCTACGAAGGGACTTTCATTTGACGCGGGCTACAAGTACTGGCTTTCCTTGACGTTCCCGGATTCTGTCGTTTCTTCTGCGGCATGGAATTCTGCCGATGCCAAGGTACAAATTACACGTAGCTTTAAGGAAAGAGGCGACACGGTTCATTATTTCAGCAAGGATAAACGTCCTGTAGCTAGTGACCTCTTCCCGCCAGGCGTTTACGAGGTGTGGTTCTTTGCAAGCTCTACGATGGATGAAATCGAACTCTTTTACGCTCCGCTTGAACGTAAAGTTGTGCGTTTCTTGAGTCCGTGGAAGAACACCCCGACTTCGTTTATCGTTGATGCCAATAACGATGTCGTGAGAATGTCAACCTTCTCGAAAGATACTTGCGGATGGTTTGAAGGTACTTATTACAAGCACGCCTCAGATTGGAAGGTCTATTTCAAGCAGAGCTTTGGACTTGAAAAGTATGACATGAACGGAGTCGTTCGCGAGGGCGAAGATGTTGAATTGCTCATCAGTCTTGATTCTTTGACGAATACTCACGATACGGTTTATGTCTATCCGTCGGACAAGAACAAGAACTATAGCCGTCCGGATGTTTCTGCGACTTATCCGGTGGGGCGTCTTGGTGTATGCCCGAGCATGAAGATTTCTGCGATGCTTTTGGACTGGGCTGGCGAAAGTCACCATGACAGTATTGACGTTGACTTTGGGCGTGTGCATAGCGGCAACGACTATACGACTGTTAAATTTGGTGGGCAAACTTATAAGTCCTGCCAGTCAGGAACAGTAACGGGAATGGTGCAAGATACGCTTGTGAACGGTGTTCCGGCACGTGTGGATTCTACGAAGTTCCCGTGGGATAAGTGCGCTGCCGCCCATGAAATCGAGAAGTGGTTTAAGCCTGAAATTCAAACGATTACAACTGCAGGCGATACTCTAACGAACTCGCTTTGTCAGGATATCGAGCTTCAGCTGGATAACGATGGTTTCTGGTATGCGGATTATACGAACGAATCTAATGATTGCAACGATCCTGTAAGTCCTGGATTCTTCCCGCTGGACAATTTCAAGTATCTTGATACTAAGGGACCTACGGGTACAATTCCCAATCCGAAGTTCGACTGGGATGTTCCGGGGTGGACGGCTGCCAAAGGAAATGACACTTGCAGGCATAACTACAGCTACGCGATGGCTGTTTCGGCAAGTTTCAAGTACGTAAAAGGCCAGTACTTTGAATTCCGCGGCGATGATGACGTGTGGGTCTATATCAATAACAGACTCGTCGTGGATATCGGTGGCGTTCATGAAAAGGTGGAAGGTGCTGTGAACCTTGACACGATTGGTCAAAACGACCCGAAGCGCGCCTTGATTGAAGGTCGCGAATATCCGTTCCATATTTTCTATGCGGAACGCAATGCGACGGGTTCGAACTTCAAGATGAGAACATCCATCAATTTGCAGAAGCAGAACACCTATATTGCGACTGTTGATGATTCCAAGAAGAACGATATCCAGGGTATTCTCAAGCTTAAGATGGACTCCAAGGCTATTAGCTGTGATCCGAATGTCAAGGGCGAGGTGGAAATTACGGATGCGCCTTCCATGTTCTACTTGGATGGCGGCAATTTCGCCGATTCTCCTGAATTGAAAGAGGGTATTAACTACGGTGGTATCACTATCAACGAAGGTCGATCCAGTTTTGTGATTAATATCGATGAAATTGTAAAGCAGCGTTCGTTGAGTCCTGGACTTTATACTTTGTACTATTTCCTCGAAAGCGATATGGGATTGTATGATTCCTACGAATTTACGGTTCCTGAATATCCGAAACCGAAAATTGCATTTGTAGATGTTTTCAATCCGGCTACTGACGGTTCGCTGAAAACGTTTGATCCGACTGGTAAAAGCTTGCGTGGTTTGCCGCTTGATGGTAGCTCGAACGATACATTGATGACTCATGTACGTTATCCTGAAATGGGTTATTTGGAAATTGTGGTGACATACGCGGGCGAAGTTTGCAAGGATTGCGGTGTTTTCCTGGATTTGAGACCTTCCGATGGCCGTTTGACATTCTATAACGAGATGGATCAGCAGGTCAATACTGTCCAAACGGATGATGAAGGCCGCGCTCGCTTCTACGTAATGGGTGAAGGGGCAATGAGCGGAGCTTCGTTCGCGGTGGTTGGTATTAGCGGTATCGAAAACCAGCTTATTTGGAGCCAAATTAATTTCAAGGATCCGGAAGTACCGCTGGCTAAACCTGGTAGTATTTACGACCGCAATGGTGATGGTGTTCCTGACAGTATCTATATCCCGTTCGATTTCGATACGTTTGTCGATCATGACTTGGATTCTGTAGCCTGGAGCTTTGGCAGTACCAATTGGCGTGAGTATGGCTCGCTGGAAGAAATTTCGAAGATGATTAGGAATGATTCGACGGTCGCCATTACTGCAGACAGTCTTTTGGATTCTGTGCTGACGGGTGCGACGAAGGCGATTGTCGAAGGCGGCTTCCGTTATCGCTACATTTATTTCGACCAAACGACGGGTTCAAGCCAGGAATCAGATCTGCTCTTTACCAAGATTCATGAAAAGATTGGTGCTATCATGCTTGACAAACCGATGCTCAATATTGCTTCGGAAACAGCGGTCAAGGTGACAATCGAACTTTCGGAAACTTGCAGAGCGAACGCTATTGAAACACTCCGTTTCATCGAATTGAAGGACAAGGACGGTAATCTTATAGATCCATCGCGTTACAAGGTGGAATCCATTAGTCCGACTGGCGAAAGCGAGTTCTATGAATTACTCTTTAGGAAAGGCAATGATTTCATTGCACCGGAAGTGGGCTTCATGATTCGCTTGCAGCCTGGGGTGTTGCCGGATTTGAACGGCAATACGCCGCATGAGAACAACCCGTGGCGTCGCATCGAAGGTGAACAGTCGCTTGAAACGGAACGTCCGAAGGTCGTGACGGTAAGGCCGGGAATGTTTGATAACGAAAATCCGTGGATTGGTGGCGATGATGATGTTGCTCCTATTCGAGTCGATGAAGACCTTACCCTTAAAGAAATCATCGAAGAAAAGGGATTGCCGGGCGTGTTGGTCAAGTTCCAGCTTAATGACTATGCGTCAACTCAGCTTTATGCTGCGGGCAATCCAAAACCGGGCACTCCTGAATACAATGAAGTCTTGAGCAAGGTCAAGGTAAAGTGGGAAATTGAATTCTTTACGAGCCTTGGACATTATGTGAACTGGATCAAGAGCAAGGAATTCGCTTGTAATGACACGTCCATTTACAAGACAGATTGCATTCGCGATGCGGGCAACATGTTCTTTGAATGGAATGCGATGAGCGAAAAGGGCCGCATGGTCGGAACAGGCGTGTATATCGCGAAGTTCAAGTTCAAGATTTTTACGGATGCGGAAGTCATGGCGAAGGGCGATGAAACATTCACGTTCGGTATCCGTCGTGACGAGACCTACGAAACGGTAACGAAGAAAATAAAGTAGCGCATTTTTGATGCGAATAAATTCTGGCCTGCCCATGGGACAGGTCTTTTTGCTTTTTTTTTCATTATGATATTTTAATTTTTATCACTTGAATGTATCTTTAAAGTAAAAGTGTGGGGCAAAAAGAGGGTATTGAATGAAACTCTGTTGTTTGGGTTTTCTTTTTCCGTTATTGATTACTGTTTCTGCTTGGGCGGATTTGACAATCCACCTCCAGTCGCCATTTCGTGATGATGCGACCGCTTCGGGCTACACTCCGCATATTGTCGGCGGCGTGACGGATTACAATCCGGGTTTCGGTGCCATGTCCAAGACGATGATGACAAGCGAAGGCGATGGCTGGTACGTTTATACTTGGACGGGCAGGAGCATTGCCGATTTCCAGGATTGGCAGGATTTTGAGTTCAAGGCTTGCCCCAATACCGATGACAACAACTACAATTTCAACAATTGCGTTTCGTGGACGCAGGGCGGAAAGACGCGGATTACGTCGTTCTTCGGTACGGAAACGGAAATTTGGCTTTATACGGACACGAAGGACAAGTCGTACAAGAAGTCTTTCATGGCTCCGGGTTCAAAGATTGTGTGGTTCAAGAGTCCGTGGGGCAACAAGGTCTTGCCGCAGATGATTTTCGGTGCGGATTCCGTGCTGATGAGGTTTAACGAGGGCGACAAGAGCAAGTGCGGTTGGTTCTACGGGGCGGTTACGCCTGCGATGGTGAAATCGAATCCGCTTTTGACTGCTTATTTTGTGCGTTACATGGCTCCGTGGTATGCTGTGCCGGCGGACAAGGATTCTTTGGTGGATTTTTCGGGAGTCTTTGATACGCAGGATACGCTCTTTGTGGATGGAACGGTGGATAATCCTAAGGTTTCCACTGAAATCGGGACGCCGGGCGAATGCTTTGATGCGACCCGCCGCTTGCATGTTTACCATCCGTGGCGTACAAATTCAACGTTCCGCGACAGCACGTTCTACATCAAGATTGACAACAACATTTTAAACGAGCCGACGGGACTCAGTGCTGAAGGCGAATACAAGTATTGGCGTCACATTGATTTTGCTGATACGACCGTGGGTTCTGCCCAGTGGAATTCTGCGATGACGTATGTGCAGATTTCACGCGGCAAGAACGACTGGCCGCCGCGTAACTATTTCTCTGAACGCTCTCGCCCGCATGCGAGCGACTTGTTTCCGGCTGGCATTTACGAAGCGTGGCTTTACACATCGACTTCGCTGGGAACGTTCGATATCGTGTTCTATCCGCCGGAACCGAAGGTGGTGCGTTTGAAGAGCCCGTGGGAGAACATGTCCCCGTCCATGGTGATCGAATCTACTGGCGACATTATCAAGATGGGACCTTTGACGGATACATGCGGCTGGTACACTGGGACGGTCTATAAGCATACGGATGACTGGAAGGTTTATTTTAAGCAAAGTTTCGGCATGGAACGCTACGGCGGCAAGGGTACTGTCGATGAATACGGTAACCTCGATTCCTTGATTTCTTTGGACTCCTTGATGGCGCAGCACGATACGGTGTGGGTCTATCCGAACCCCAAGAACAGCTATTATCCGAACGACACGACGGAATATCCGGGCATTCTCGGTATTTGCCCTTCACTCAAGATTTCGGCGCTTGTCGTGGACTGGGCGGGTGAAAGCTATCACGACAGCGTTGACGTGGATTTTGGCAACATTGTCTATGGCAACCCCTATACGTCGATGTATGGACTTAACCAGAACGGAAAAATGGATTCTCTGAAACAGTGTTCGGGGCGTGTAGAAGGCATGGTGCAGGATACGCTTGTGAACGGAGTCCCTGCCCGCAAGGATTCTTCGGAATATCCGTGGTACTTGTGTACTGCGGCTCATGAAATCGAGAAATGGTTTATCCCGCAGGTGGTGGCGACAGATGCTGCTGGTCGCGAGTATAAGAATGGCGTTTGTCGCGATATCAGCTTATCCTTGGATGATGAAGGTTTTTGGCAGGCTGATTTTACGAATGAACTGAGTGATTGCAATGATTCTATCAATCCGGGATTCTATCCGATTGACGATTTCAAGTATCTCGATTCTGCGGGAACGATTCCGAACCCGAAGTTTGACTGGAACATAAGTGGCTGCCATCACAACTATAGCTTCGCCATGAAGGTCTCGGCGCAGTTCAAGTACGTGAAGGGGCAGTATTTTGAATTCCGTGGAGACGATGACGTGTGGGTGTATATCAACAACCGTCTTGTCGTGGATATCGGTGGATGCCACAATCCCGAGGAAGGTGCCGTGAACTTGGATACCATTGGGCAGAACGATCCGTCGTTGAAGCTTATTGAAGGCCGCGAATATCCGTTCCACATTTTCTTCTCGGAACGCAATGCGACAGGTTCGAATTTCAAGATGCGCACGTCCATCAACTTGCAGACGCAAAAGACGTATTACCCGGTGGAAGAGGTAACGACGGATGGCACCATCAAGTTCTCCATTTTGCAACTCTTGATGGATGAATCGATCAGTTGTGATGTCACCAGTACATCGAAGATTGACACGATGCCCGCGCAGTCCTTGTTTGTGCTGTTTGGCGATGACGAGCGTATTCCGCCGGAAGGCTTGGAACTTTTGCCGGGAACGATTGCTGGAATCCACATTGACGAGAACATGGCAGGCTTTGTGATTGATACGGTGGCGATTGTGCGTAACCGCTCTTTGGCGCCGGGGTCTTACATGTTGCAGTTTGTGCTGGCTAGCGACATAACGCAGTCTAGCGAGGTCTATTTCACGGTGCCGGCTTACCCGCTCCCGGATATTGCGTTTATCGATGTGTTTAGCGGAACGGATTCTGTTAAGGTGCTAGACCCGACTGGCATTAGCTTGCGTGGGCTTCCGTTTGACGGCAGTGCGAACGATACGCTCCTTACGCATGTGGCGTACCCCGATACTGTGCCTTTGCAGGTGGGCGTGTTCTACATAGCGAGCCTTTGCAAGGACTGTTTTGCGGTCCTTGATTTGAAAACTTCGTTCCCGCTCTCGTTCTTGGATGAAAAGAAACAACGTGTGAACAAGTTAATTACCGATTCTACGGGAACGGCGAAATTCTATGTTGTCGGGGATTCGTCGGCGGTAAATGCAAGCTTTTCGATTTCTGGAGGCTCGGTATCGAACTCGATTTCGTGGGGGAATATCCACTTCAAGGAGCCGCCTGTGCCGTTTGCGAATTCGGGCGAGGCGTTTGACCGCAATGGCGATGGCGTGCTTGACAGCATTGCGATTGTGTTCAACAAGCCGTTTGACGAGACTATCCCGGATACGGTGGCATGGAGCTTTGGAAGCGATGACTGGCATACCATTGCTTCTGTAGAAACCGTTTCGCAGTTGGTGAATAATGGACAGAATTTATCGATTAGCGCAGATAGTTTGTTGGATAAAGTATTTACAGGCGGCGCAAAGGAACTTTATCAGGGGTCATTCAGGTATCACTACACTTATATGGACAAGCAGACCGCCCAAATGACGGAACTCAGTTTGGATGGGCTTGCGATTGAAGACCGCATAGGTGCAATCCTTGTCGATAAACCTATCGTGAAACCAGTCGCTGATAATATAAACAAACTTACGGTGTATATCAGCGAAGCGACTCGGATGAACGAAATCAATGGAATCCAGTTCCTTGAATTTAAGGATAGGACAGAGCAGGCTGTGGCTCCTTCACTTTTGTCTGTTGTATCTGTAACGCCAACGAGGAACAGTAATTATTACGATGTGCTTTTCCAGAAGAACGATAATACTATACTTCCGGATGTGGGTTTTTATGTGCGCCTTGTGCCAGGTGTGTTGCCGGATTTGAACGGGAATGTGCCGCATGTGAATAACCCGTGGCTCCGCATAGAAGGCGAGCAGCGCGTGGATTTGGAAACTCCGGGCGTTGTGGCTCTAAACCCTGAGACATGGAAACGTGAAACTTGGGTTGGCGGGAATAATGATGTGGCTCCGGTCCTTGTTGACGTGACAAAGACAATTGATGAAATCATTGCGGAAAAGGGATATCCCGGCGAGTTGATTAAGTTTGATTTGAGTGAAGTCGGGAAGACGTTGCTTTTGAATACGACGGAAAGCAGGGATGTCGCTCTTTCGAAAGTGCAAATCAAGTGGGAGGTTCAATATTTCTCGTCGCTTGGGCAGTTCGTCAATTCGCAGAGTGGCGTTGTCGCGTGCAACGACAAGAGTGTTTTTGGAACGGATTGTGTGGCGAATCCAGGCAATGTATTCTTGATGTGGGATGCCCATACCGATAAAGGGCGCTGGGTCGGAACGGGCGTGTATATCGCAAAGCTCAAGTTCAAGATAGTCTCGGATACGAATGTTATTGGAAGGGTGGAGGACACGTTTAATTTAGGTGTTCGCCGCAGCGAAAGACAGTAAACAATCTATCAACAATTTGTTTTTGCGAGTTTTTAAAGCTAAGTTGTTGAGTAAAGAACAGTTATGAATAGATTCTGCGTTTTGTGCAGAATCTATTTACATTTTATGAAGGGATATGCCTTGACTACTAGTTAGGTAAAAGGTTATAGGTAGTAGGGGTTAGGAGTCAGCAATGGGCACGTTCGTGAACTCGCTCTGAGGATGCTTTGCTCTGAGGTCGTTTCGCTTTTGAGCACGCTTCTCTCTGGTGGCGATTGCTTCGGGACGGTTCTCGTCACAGATGTGTTACCCATTGCATCTCGCTTTGTCACCCCGGACTAAGGTCCCTGAGCTACGTCGAAGGGCCGGGGCTGCCTTACACGGAACTAATCACAGATACAGTACCCATCGCAAACGCCTCACACCTCATACCTCAAAGCAGCCGGAGGCTGCGACCTCACGCCCCGCACTTCACATCTCCTAACCACCAACCACTGACTACTAGCCGCTAAAAATCTATCTTTGTGCCGTGATTCAAATTCAGAACGTTTCTAAATCTTTTGGCATGCAGGTCCTTTTGGATGGTGCGAGCATGCTTGTGGCCGACCATGAGCGCGTTGGCCTTGTGGGCCGCAACGGTTGCGGCAAATCGACCCTTTTCAAGATGATTCTCGGCCAGGAATGCATCGATGGCGGTAACATCGACATCCCGAAGGGCTATACGATTGGCTATTTGCAGCAGCACATCAACTTTACGCATGCAACGGTGCATGAAGAAGCGTGCAGCGTGCTGAAGGTGAATGAGGACGGCTGGCTCGAAGAGCATAAGGTCGAGGCAATTTTGTTCGGTCTCGGTTTTGACGAAGAATCGATGCACAAGAGCCCGATGCTCTTGTCGGGCGGTTTCCAGATCCGTCTGAATTTGGCGAAGGTCTTGGCGAGCGAACCGGACATGCTTTTGCTTGACGAACCGACGAACTATTTGGACATTGTGTCGATGCGTTGGCTCAGCCGCTTTTTGCGCACGTGGAAGGGCGAAGTGCTTTTGATTACGCATGACCACCATTTTATGGACGAGGTCTGCACGCATACGGTGGGGATTCACCGCCACAAGATGAGGAAGGTCAAGGGCTCGGTCGAGAAACTGCGCGAGACGATTGCCGAAGAAGAAGAAGTGGCAATGCGCACGCAAGAAAACGAGCAGCGCAAAAAGGAACAGCTCGAACGTGTCATCGAGCGTTTCCGCTACAAGGCGGCAAAGGCTGCTATGGTGCAGTCAAAGATTAAAGCTGCGGCAAAGCTTGCGACGGGTGAGCGCCTTACGCATGAACGCAATTTGGATTTCAGTTTTAAGGAAGCGGAGTTCCCGGGCAAGCGCATGTTGCAGATTCACGGGCTGCATTTTGCGTACCCGATCCGTGACGAGAATGGCGGCGGGGCTGCGCAAAAGTTTGGCCCGGAGCTGATTACCGATTTGGAAATGGAAGTATTCAAGGGTGACCGCATTGCGATTATCGGTCCGAACGGTCGCGGTAAAACGACGCTCTTGAACTTGATTGCGAAAGAATTTGAACCGACTCAAGGGTCAATCAATTACAACCCGAACCTCAAGATAAATTACTTTGGACAGACGAACATCAATCGCCTGAATCTTGAGAATACAGTCGAAGAAGAAATTGCGACGGCGATTGCGGATGTGTCGCAGAAGAGCCGTGCCCGTAGCCTCGCTGGGCTTATGATGTTCAGCGGCGATAACGCAATGAAGAAGGTCAAGGTACTTTCGGGTGGCGAACGCAGCCGCGTTCTGCTCGGCAAGATTTTGGCGAACGAAAGCAATATGCTGTTGCTTGACGAACCGACGAACCACTTGGACATGGAATCTATCGAGAGCTTGATTGACGCACTTGAAGATTACGAAGGTACGGCTCTCGTCGTGACGCATGACGAAGAACTTTTGCACGCGTTTGCAAACCGCCTGATTGTGTTTGATGGCGGCAAGTGCCGCGTGTTCGAAGGCTCTTATGCCGACTTCCTCGAAAAGGTGGGCTGGGCATCGGAAAAGAAGCCGGGTGGCGCGAATTCCGCAAATATCAAGGTTTCGAATATCGATGTCACAGACGATAAACCGGCAAGTTCTACGCCTCGTACAAAGGAAGACCGCAGGGCTCGTGCCGACTACATTGCCGAGCGCAGTAAGGTCGTGAAGCCGCTCGAAAAAGAAGTTGCACGCCTTGAAACCGAAATTGCGAAGGCCGAAACGATTGGCGGCGAACTCGAAGCGAAACTTGTGACCGCCTCGGAATCTGGCGACGGCAATGCCATTACCGCCATTGCAAAAGACATGGACGACAACAAGAAACTGACCGAAGAACTCTACGCCGCTTGGGAAAAGGCAAGTGCCGAACTCGAAGCCGCGAAAGACAAGTACAAGCTGGATTAGTCGTTAGTCATTAGTTATGAAGGGGGATGCCCGATCAAGTCGGGCTTGACAGTTGCGTGGTCTTAGGCGTGTCATCCTGAGCGAAGCCGAAGGATCTAGTTAAGTTTATTGTTTGCAATCGTAGGAGGGGAATGCGTCATGGCGGAAAGATGGCGGATCGAGTCCGCCATGACGCAACCATGACTGTCGTGATGTTAGCCTTTTATGTCATTGCACAAGTGTATGACTTGTTCGCCTCGGATATAGAAACATGCTTGCATGTTTCTGCATCGCTTGGCTTCTTCGTCATTGCGAGGACCCGTAAGGGGACGCGGCAATCTAGCTTAGATTTCTTTTGTTGTTGTTATTTAAAATTTTAAC
>JAEEGK010021746.1_pt1 | contig 13534 bp, 13 predicted proteins | sample 8958771 | NCBI WGS metagenome assembly JAEEGK01 (sample SAMN16246547, study PRJNA631951) | gut metagenome | biome: gut microbiome; feature: rumen; material: SC-attached | host: Bos | place: Iran: Karaj | collected 2018-10 | reverse complement strand
TCTGTGCTTCAACCTTATGTAGCCTATCATAGCCACAACCTATCTCCAAATCTGTTTTCCCGCCAGATAATTGCATAGGTTCCACTCCGAAGTGCGTACTAGTCGTAACTTGAATCCCCTTAACGGATTGGTGCGGAAAACGCATAACATTGGCAATCTCATCAGTAGTGATGTAAGAACATGGCGAGACAAGAATTGATTCCTCGTCATCCGAACCATCGGCTTCTTTCATATCGCTAATAGAAAAAACAGGATGACAGAATCTAGAAACATAGTTTCTGATTTCTGTAAATGCGTCAACATCGTTTCCAGTAGTTTCCGTCCATTCATTAACTATTGGGGATTCAGAATAAGATTCTCTTCCCTGAGTCAAGGATCTAACATAGTTTGCTATGCTTTTACTCACGGATGCATCCTTTGCGAATACATACGTCGAGAATTTCCATAATCCGTTCGAGTGACCTTTTTGAATCTTCTCCATCGTTTTTTCTAAACGATTTATCAAATTCGTTACTGTATATGATTTGTAAGTGTATGTATCACTTTCAGATTTGCCTATTGAAATACTATTATTTGTACTATTTGTTTCCGTCTTTCCGGTAGTATCAGTTCTCCCTTTAGTCCAGCTGTACCCATATCCTATTGAATTGCCAACATTTACGCCATCACCTGCAATGCCCAGATGCAAAGATGCATTTATGGAATGTGTCTTTGATATGGATTTGCTGGTACTTGTGCTAAGAGAGGTTGACTGCATTTCTCCGTGCATTTCTAGTTCATTCTTTCCGAATTGGAATTGATAGGATTGAAATGGAGCAATACTTGAAGCCAGTTCCTCATATCCAGACAAAACATCTCTAATCTGTATTTGGGATATAGAATCCGCTAAAAACACAATACTATACTCTCCATCATTTTCAGGTCTAATACCATTCAATAGTTTCTCTAGACCTTGAGATAAATAGTCATCTGCGTATTGTGTAGGATTATTTACTAATACAGCTACTGACTTTGCTTCGGCAAAGTCAAACGTGTATTTGTCACTTTTTATTTCCACTGTAGATATTTCACTTCCAGGAAAATTGCCCTCAACAGCCTGTTTCAGTAAGTTTTCGTTATCCTCTGATCCAGAGTTTTTTCCAGGGCCTGTATTTTTAACCACCAAATACATCTCTGTACATAATTTTTTACGATTTATCACCAACGCTATCGTATGATCGCCATCTGCAAACAGGCTAAATAAATTCTTTAGGCAGTCTCCAGGTTTTTCATCTCTATCATAGACCCAACGTCCCACCTTAAGAGCCCTTATATTTTCTTCAATACCATTTCCTTCATCTTTATTATACTCATTAAAAGTCATTATATTTTCTGACGAAAGAGATGATAAATACGCATGATCCAACGTGAATGCTATTTTCCCAACACTTTGAAGAAGACTATCTTCAGAAATACGACCTCTATTTCCTTCTCCAGCCATACTTTAATCTCCTCTATCTGTTAACTAACTTGTATATTCCGTATGCCACCAATGCAAAAAACAATAAAACCGTTATCCCCAGCGTTATCAGTTTGAATACTTTATTCCGCTTGGCATCTTTATTCACTTTTTTACTAACTTCAAGCAAATACAAAAGAAATTTCTCTGTAAAAACTTCTCCAATAACTTTATATGACAATTCTTCAAGGTAAGACTTGTCCCATTCATTAGCCGGTATCTTTTTAAGCGGGACATTCTCAAAAAAGGATTTTGTAATACGCTCATCCTTTATTAATCCTCTTAATTCCTCTTCATCTATGACGCCATTCTTGATATCTTTAGAAATGCGATCTCTACGGACATTTTCTCCATCGATGTATCTTTGAATGTTCATTTGTTCTTTCTCCTTCCATATTATCTCGTTAAGATTTCTTTGACGTTCTGTAAGCATTTCTGATGCTTCTTTAAGGATCTTCCCAAGTTTTAACATATCATCTCTGTTTTCAATCATTTCCTTCATATCAAGAGAAAACGACTCAAGATTAGATAAGAATTTCACCTTTACGCTCCCTATAACATCGTTTATACCTTTCGCATAGTCTATAGCATATTCATCATTCATATCCATCATCTTTTTTGTTAATGATTCTTCTACGTCATCAATAAATCCATCTTTATCTAATATCTCTTTGATAAACAGATTTCCTGTGCGTTTGTTTGCATCATACAAGGCATCACTATCTTTATATTCCTTGGGTTTCTTTATTTTGGGTGCTTCTATTTGAAGCATAATCTCCTTTGCCTCTTCACTTATATCCCCGTCTTGAGCAATTGCGTTCTTAACTAATTCCATAAACCGGTCTCTACAGTTGGTTAATTCCTCCTCTCTATAATTCATAAATCGGCTAGTAAACTGTTCCACTACTTCGGTAACTTTTTTTCTCACTTTTGTTTTATGCTCATCCTTCACTTTTACAGGACCGAAAAGGCCAAAAAAGACCTTTTTAAGCGTAGAATCTATGTATGTTTTTGTGGGGTCAATAATTTCTCCCTTAACAGCCTGTGATGTTAAATGCAGTCTGTTTAATGTTTCTTCTGGAATCCGAGGTTTCTTATCATCAGTAAAGTTTATTCTGTACTTGTTTTCTCCCTCATTAACAGCAGTCTCAATCCTATTCCTTAATGCTTTAATGCTCCTTGTTATTTCCTCAACATCTTTCTTATTGCTCATTTCCAATGAATTGGCATGACTGTCTAGTTTTTTTAATGCCTTATCCACACTGTCAATAATAGCGAATGCCTTTACAGCTGAAGCATATTTTTCTCCATATACGGTCATTTCCTTTTCAAGTGCATAAATACCTGATGCTATAACTAATGCGTCTTCAGTATTCTTATTTTTTACTGCTTCTGCAAATGCATCATCGCACATTTTTATCTGCCTACTTGTTGCCACTTCAGAAGTTGCGCAGCGATTCTGGCGATAGCAAAAAGCCATCGGAATATCTTCGTTCATCATTGTCGCCTTTCCAGCTGCAAAAAAACCTTCTTCTTGTGAATCCGCTATTTGATTTTTCACAGCTCGAGCAGCATATGCATACCTAGCACTTGTAAAAAACAGTTTCTTGTCTGACAGTTTAATAGAAAATAACTCATCCCCCTTTTTACGTATTTCTTGCTCTTGAAGAGTCTCTCTGTTTTGAGCAGATTGCCCATCTGCTTTGTTAATAACAAAAAGTGAGCGTCCAATATCTATAGTAGTTTTAACATCGCTATTTTCTGCTTTTTGTAAGTAGCCTAAAAGCGCGTTATTTCCCTCTCCCTCGAGTCCATCAGGTTTTCCAACAAAAATCAGAATTGACTGTGTTTGAGCCGACAAAGCCTCCTCTAGAATTGTTTGATGTTCTACATAATTGCTATCCGTTCCTGGAGTATCATAAATAGTGAACTGAACCCGTTCTGAATCAAGTGGTATTTGAAAGAATATAGTTATAGTAGAAGCAACATTTTCAAATCCATTAATCATATCCAAAACAGCCTTCATTTGTTCATGGCACATTTTTTTCTTATCAGATAATTCATTTATCTTGGCTTGTATGGATGCTCTTACATCATTTTCAATTGGTCCTTCTTCAAACTCCAGACAATTTTTCTTTTTGTTCCATTTTATGCATGTAAAGACATTGTCTATATCAAACTCAATTCTAGGTTCCTCATCAGCTTTTAAGCCAATAATTTTGAACATCTTCGCTGTTTCGGATTTTATATCCTCAGGAAGTATCCTGTATCCTAGAATAGTATTAATAAGAGCCGATTTCCCAGAACTAAAAACTCCAACGAAACATAAACTGACTTTATTATCCTCAAGGCTTATTATTTTCGCTTTAATCGCATCAACCTCTTCACTAATTCTTTGAGCAAATTCTTCCGCACGGACACGAACACTTTCTTTTCCCATGTTCTCTTCAAATAACTTCTGTCTGTGGGTTTCTAAAACGGACAGTGCATTTGTTCCATATTTTTTCACTTCCTCAAACGTTTGTCCCATATCCGGAAGTTCTGAAAGCAAAGAGGCTGTAATTCTGATACTTCCGACCTTATTATAATGCTCTACCATTTGCTGAAAATCCTCATAATCCAATCTAGTTGTAATAACATCTATTTCAACTTGCTTTAAACCACTTACCTCTTTACGAATTGCCTCAAACAAATCATCACCATAGTCTTGTAAGACAAACGTTCCCTTTCTTTTTACAAACTTACTAAGACTTGCACCTATTTCAACTTTTTTCCCATTTTGGAAGTGTTGAAAATCCACTTCTTTTTTTGCAGGATGATATTTCATAAGCAACTTGTGAATATTGTTTTCCATAATTAAATGCTCCTTTTAATAGTTATTTAACACCTACATATTATTGGGGGAATTCACAAAATCTTTACAGCAAGTAACTCATAACACTTCCACCATCTCACCTTGCTGTCTAAACCATTGATCTATTCCATCACCATAAACTTCTGCCTCTACGATAAATACATCCTGTTCTTTGTCTCGAACAATCTCTTTTTCCGTCCTAACTACTCTTGCAGTAGGCAGTCGATCCTCAACAGCCTCCATAGAGTAGCCTTTATACTTAAACTTAACTCTGCGAAGTTTTCCCGGGAACATAAACTGCACTCGTTTTCGGAACTCGCCCTCTTCAAACCGGTTCTTATAAGGGATTCGATAACGTTCGTCCGTTACTTTAAGATTCTCAATCCTATCAATTCGATAAATCGTAGGATTAGCATCATCTATATTAGAAAAGGCAACTTCCTTGTCTATGTTCCGAATAAAAGCCAGCATATAGAAGTAATAACCTGCAAACAGGATTGCTACAGGCTCTACCTCTCTTGCATGAGTCTTGGTAGCTCGAACACCTTGGTACTCAAAAGAGATCACTCTGCTTTCCTGAATAGCCATACCTATCTGCCACATACTGTCAATAAAGCGTTTTCCATGCTTAGGCTGGATGTAATGAAACTTCTCGTTTGCTATAAGTTCGTTAACTAGCTTTCGGTTTTCTGCTGGGACACAACAATCTATGAGTTTTTTTAGAAGAAGTTCCATCTCATCTTTTCGTAAACCTCTGCTATCTAGAAGAATCTTACATATAGCAAGGATTTCCGGATTAGTAAGCTTTACATCAAATATCCTTTCAAGACGATAACCTTTTCTCGCCCGATCATATACAACTGTATTTATGACACCGCCGTTATCTTCCGTCTCTTCAAGATAGTTTCGGATATCGTCGATATCACGTTGGATAGATCTCTCAGATGTGTGATATCTTGTAGCTTCTTCTGCTTTGTTAACCAATGATCCATTCATTAATCTTGTATAGATTCCAAGCACTCGTTCAGTTTTTTCTCGCCCTTCTCCATCCATTAGCAAATACTCCCATACCGATAAAATAATAGGCTTTATACATACTTTTATGCATGTGCGCTCTTAAACCCTATAGGGATTCGTACTTCTGCTAAAAGTACTAGTTTTACCATCCCAGTTAAGATCATACCAAGTCTCCACAGTATCAGACTCGCCATACCATGTAATACATACCCATAGATGTTCATGTCTTGTTGAGAAAAGAGAACTTTTTTTTGCCGTAATAATAGCTGTTATCTCTTCATGCCAACTATATCCGACTGGTTGAATCGTGTTACAAACATAATGCATCTCTTCAGCAGCATAATTGACCACATTTGCTGAAATCTCTGTCGCCACCATATACTTTTTGCGGCATCCGCTAAATATGTCATCGCTATGTTCTCTTACAAATTGAACCTCTTCTTTGGACGCAGGTGAGGCATCCTTGTAATCATCTAAGTTCCGATTTCGATGGTAGACCTTCTGCGCTGCTCTAATGAAATAGTACCCAATCTGAAATACCACAGCCGATAGTTCTCCTGGCAATAGCTCATCCTCAGGGACTATCTCTGCAGATGGTATGGTAGCAAGAATCTGATCCAACAAAGATCCAAATCCAATCACTTCATTTTCCTTTGTTTCTGGGAGATAATCCCCAATGCTATCGGTTAGCACCGCTGTCGGAAACCAGTGTTTTCTTAACACTTCATTGGCGCTGGTTTCTCTAAAAAGACGTATTGCCTCTCTGAATACTAATGCAGTCCCCGTTAAGCCAACAGCCAACCCTGCTCTTCGTATCATCTTACCTACCATGTGATTGTCCTCCTTAGTATACTGTTATTAGATTAACGTTTCCGTTATTTCTGATTTGAGTATACTATTTCACATGGACAGTATCTGTCACTCAAATAATCGTAAAGCTCGTTATTCACTTAAGTTGCCGGAACACGCCAAAATCGCTATAGCATATCCCTCAGAGCTCAGATAATGTGTCTTTTCACATATTGCAAGAATGTCTTGCGGTATAACAGCCCTTTGCTTTAATACCGGCCATTTCTGTTTCAATGCAGGTTTATATCTATCCGGCACTGCAAGTCCCTTTCGTACAACCTCCATAACATCGCATGCCGTGACTTCATCATTTCCAGCTTCTAATAAAAGCCTGAAGAGTTCCTCCCTGGAACAAAAAAGAAACCTTTGTTCAAAATCATAATCAATCGTACTGTCATATCTTGTAATGATCTGTACTTTATCTCTCATTGATAGTGAAGTAGAAGAAGCAGGGAGCATTATCTTAAGTAGATCTTCCGGCTTAAACCAGTTAAATATAATCCTTATTACCCCTTCGTTTTCAGCTTCTATATCAAGGATATATGCTGATGAACCATCTGGAAAAATATATTTCTTGTCGAGATAGTCTTCCTCATTTTTGCCTGTTGGAAGTACGGCAAATCCCCGTTTAATCACATCCTCGTCCGTACCATAAACAATCCGAAACTCATCATCAGCCAACTCCACAACTACATTATCTGGGTAAAGTGCTTCAACACAGTTCCTCGCATAAGGCAAAAAACTCGGTGGAGCTATATATTCAAAATGTATCCCTCGGGTTCCCCTAGTGCCCCATAGAATTCTCCAATTAAGAGAAAATCCTTGTCCCTGAATTCCTTGTCCACATTTCGGACATTTCTTTACAGTAGCGTCTATCCCGTACCAGTAATCAGGTATTCTTTCATAATATCCGCAAGAAGGACAGTAATAATATGCCTCCAAGGGATTTACCATATTGTTCCCCAGAAGGTATGTTAAAATGGAATCATTTGCTAATCCACGAACCATCAACGGAATTAGAGCTTCTTCTGCCGCATCTGCAAACACATAGTATTCATACAATGTCTTTGCGTGGCCAGTCTCATTCATACACCTTAGTTCCCGACTGAATCTCTCTGAAACATCTAATGGTATTCCCGCAGGAAACAATTCTTCAAGCCGCTTTTCACATAGAGATGTTACTAATCCTGAATAGTCTATAGCTTTCTGTTCCATAACGTATGACCCCCTTTTTGAATCTTCCAATTACATGATAACAGCTCACATAGACAGATTCCGTCACTCAAATAGTCATTTTTTGCACAGAAAGCAAAACAACAAAAAGCAAAAATGCACCCGAGTCATTCTCATAAAGAACAGCTCAGATGCATTATCCTGCAGTATTATTAAACTAACCGTGATTTTTTCAGGCATTCTGCTCTTGCAACACTAATCCTTCACTTCGAACAACTTTTCCTCCAAAATACATACAACAAAAACACATATTATTATATCACCATTTACATCCCATATAAAGAAAAACTTATGCTACCTTATGAGTCTTTTTAAATAAATAAAGACCGGCATCAAATCCATTGCTGAACTCTCTGCCGGTCCTCTGCTTTTCCTTCTTTCTGTTGTATGTTTTCCCATTTGGAACGCTCCTTGTTACGGGATTAAGTTCTCCCCAGGTGCGTCTCTGTTTTGCGTGGTATTCACGCTGTGCCTTCTTACTTTGCTTATCCAGCGAAACATACTTGTTCATGGCTGATACCTCCATCTATTTTATTAAACTGCCCACCCTTTATATCGGATGGGCAGCTATATGTCATTATATGAAAGTGCCTATATCATCGCAGATTACCCCAACGGACTTTATCATAGACCTCATTAACAGCCTCTATATAACACTTGAACGAAGCCCGCTCCTCCTGCCTGGTCAAATACATATTCTTCTTTTTCAAATATGTTTCTCGTACCAGAGGCCAATAATCAGGTTTCAGCGCTTCTTCTTTCTTCAATAATTCTTGAGAATTAGGAACCTGATTCCAATACCACTGATCCGTGTCAACAAATCCGGTCTTCTGATGAATGAGTCGGTGAAGCCCATATCTATCCTGCTTCACTATGCAGACATCTATATAAAAAGGGGTCTTATTTCCTTGATTAAACACCCTTTGCTCCGTTGTCAATGCAGATGTAGAATCATCACAATCGCCCCATCCATTATCAGATAGGACTTCATTGAAAGCCTTTCGAACATTTTCTTTCAATACTCTTCCGTTAGAATAGTCAGCTGAATTGACAATAAGAAGATTGAAATCGAAATCGATTGGTTCTTTAGCATTCTGTGTACTCATGTTGCGTTTCTTACTCCCCACAACATTCATACGAGCTTCAATACCATAATTCTTAAGATTCTGAACCAATTGATTAACGAGATCTGCACAGACACCATAAGCACGTTTGAGGAAATCTCTGTCTTCTACCCAATGATACATAGTATCTCCTTTCGATTCCCCTACCCGTCCAGATAGCATTGTCCTGCTAAATCGTTACATTGTACCACGGCAAATTCTATAATGCAATAACAAAAGACTCGGGAGTATTATCAAAGCATCATGATCTTTTCACGTATCGAGTCACAGGTCTCGCTTATCATCACTCCAATACATGTTATCGCCACAACACCTGCGCCTGAAATGAGAGATATGATCACGCCAGCCCAGTTCTTATTCCATATTTCAAATATAATAGCAAAAATGAAAAAATCCAGTAACAAGCCCAGTGCAAACTGGGACAGCCTCATAAGGGTGTCTATTACCACCTTTATAAACAGCAAAAGAAAGTTCACCGGCAGTAAAAGCAGTTTCAGTAAGAACTTTATCAGGAACATTATATATTCCCCCTCTCCTTTTCCATGAGCACCTTATACGCAACAAGTCTCAGAACATACTCCGGAACCTGGGAAGTGCCAAGTTCCCAATCCTGCATGGTACGGTACGGAATGCCAAGCCACTCGGCAAACTCCTTGCGGTTCATACCGGTCTGCTTCCTGACCGAAGTAAAAGCAATGCCAAGAAGTCTCTTCTTCTGTCCTTCTTCAACAACAGTTTTGTCATCATTCTCAACAATAACACCGTTGGCAATATACTCAAGCTCCTTGATTTCTTTCTTCATGTCGCGCCTCCTGTATACGGAATCCGTATATATTTCATCTTCATTATATACACGGATTCCGTATATGTCAACTACATTTTAAGAAGGTGCCTTATAATCAGATACGGCCTGCAATCCTCTGCTTGATCACCCAGATCACATCTTCCTTGTCTCTGTCAGACAACTGGTCATAATACTTGACCAAAGAAGAATACCGGTTACAAAGGATCTGCTCCTCGCTCTGGTCAACATAGGATTCAAGTATCAGTTCTCTCACATCAACCTTGTAGAGTTTAGCAAACTCCAAAATGTCATCTACAGCTACAGATGCCTCATTGGCTTCGATCGACTGAAGTTTTCTTCTGCTTATCTTCATCGCCTCGGCAACTTCTTCCTGTGATAAATTTGCGGAAATCCTCGTTTCCCTTAGTCTTTTCGCGATAAATACGGACATTTTCAAACCCTCCTTGATGCGCAACATCCTGCGCTTTTTCAAAAATCTGGCAAACAAAACTCTGCGCTTTTTTCAAAATTTTGTCCTTGAACATCTCATCGAATGCTTTCAGCAGAACATTTTGTACTTCATATAGTCAGGCATCTTATATTTTCTTTGCAAAAAAATATAGAGAGTCTGTAACAGACTCTCTATACAAGAAATAGCTTAAATTCAAGCTTTTCAGGGAACCGGAAGGAACGATAATCTCCATAATAGAGTTTTGCGCTCTTCCTCATATACTCTCTCGAGATCTCAAAAGTTCCCAAAAAGCATGCCGACTCGTTTAACGTGCGTTGGCTATAGCTGCCTGTGCAATTTAGCACGTGTCTTGGATTCCTTGGCCGAAAAAGAATCGTCTGCGACCTTCCTGAGGTCGCTCAGACGAAAAAATTTTCACACTCTGTACAGTTCGAAAGCGAAACCGTTGCCTTATTCTTGCGTCCCTCAACGATTGCGGTTATCTCAGCCAGACTTTTGCCGGAGAGGTTCAGATACCATATAAAACTGCCATCCTCTCTAGCTATGATCCTGGGGACAAACACATCGATCAATTCTCGGTCGATATCTCCCTCGCTGAAATCTGTGATGCGCTCAAGGGATGCCTTTATTGCATCCATATCGGGACCGGCCTCAGGTTCCTTTTTCGCCAAAAACTGAGTCAGATTGTTGATCTCCATGCGAAGACCATTTTCTTCATCGATAAGTTTTTTCATTCGATCATGGAAGTCATCGGGGTCTATGTCACCCTCCATGCGCATATCCCGAAGATTTCTGATCTTGGACTGAACCTTTAACAGTTTCTGATCGAGGGCTTCCGCTTTTACTTCCGCCTGCTCGACGTTTCTGTAACATGCTTTAATTATATCACAAGCTTCGGAAATTGCATCTCTTTTTTCTTTCCAGACCGTACGAAAGATCTCTAAAGCCATGAATTCCAACTTCCAGTCTGCAACCATCTTAAGATTGCAATATCCTTCTCCGCTATGACCAAGTTTCCGGTGTGTGGTTGCGGAGCCATTGTTAACCTTGTTGTAACACTCATAACCATATGACCATGGTGCTTCCAGATTCTTGTGCCATACGTTTTTTCTCATAGATGATCCGCAGCCACACCTGAGTCTTTTGGCCCATATTTCTGTGCTGCGTCTTACGCCGATGGTGCGTCTTCCTTTCCATACCTGCTTGGTTTGGTTTCTTGAGTCTTCCATCTTCCGAACACGCTCAGCCATGATTTCCTGCGCTCGCCTGAATTCATCTTCCGTGACTATTGGTTCAAAGTCCGCTTTTTTATACAAATATGTCTCGGCGTTATGGTTATTAATCCTTTTCTGCTCCAGATAATTATTGCTGAATGACTTTCCGTAGGCCATTACGCCCATGTAAGTCGAATTTTTTAGAACTCTTGTAATGATACTGAAAGTCCACTTCGTGGTGCCGGCGGCAGTCAACCGTCCGCGCTTGATCATTTCATTTGCGATCTGCTTTCCTCCCATCTCTCCCTGGAGATACAGATCAAAGATCATGCGCACTGTCTCCGCCTGCTCTTTATTGATCACGTAAGTATGTCCGACACGATCATATCCGAGGATATTGCCATTCCCATAAACTATCCCATTTTCTCTCGTAATGTGCTGCCCGGCTTTCACTCGTTCCGAAACCTTACGGCTCTCTTCCTGCGCCAGTGTCGCCATGATCGTAAGACGCAACTCTCCATCGCCGTCCAAGGTCCATATGTTATCTTCAACAAAATAAACCTCAATCCCGAGATTTTTAAGTTCTCTCGTTACAACCAGTGTATCCACCGTGTTTCTTGCGAATCTGCACACCTCTCTGGTAACGATCAGATCAAACTTGTCTGATCTTGCATCTTCCAGCATTTTCAGAAACGCCGGCCTCTTCTTTGCCTGAGTACCGGTGATCCCTTCATCAATATACTTGTCCACTATGATCCAGTTGCTGTGGGATCTCGCCTGATCGTCATACCACTGGATCTGATTCTCAAGAGCAGCCAGCTGTGCTTCGTGCTCTGTTGATACACGCCCGTAGAAGGCAACTCTCCTGGTCCTATTCCTGTCCTGCTTGGAAAAAGGTGAGAAGATGCCGTTCTGTAGGTCAAAAATAGTTTTTGTATCGCCCATGCTGCGACCTCCTTTGCTTTTTCTGTGATATTACATCTGTAAAAGAATAAGTTTAAGGATGTCGACTGCTTATTCGACACCCTTGACATTTTTGAGAATACAGGCATCCAAATAAGGCGCTCCTTTAGATGTGAACACCTCCGGATACTTTGCCTTGACATTTTCAAAAGTTTCTTTATTTACCAGGCCCTTACGAAATAACACTTCTACCAGCTTAAGGGCCACGAAATGATCATCAATCTCGTATTTCATCGCGCCCTCCTAAATTCCCAGCATAAGTATGCTTTCGTCATCGTAAGTTCTAAGACTCTCTACGTATCCCGCATACAGTTTAAGCCGTATCCTGTATAGTTTTTTCTTCACTGCTCTCTGTGTGATCTGCAGTTCCTGTGCCAATTCCGCAGTACGTTCCACGCGACTTACGTATTTCTTCAGCAAATCCCGTTCGTCTTCCGGAAGCTTTCTGATTTTGATCTTTATCCGCCCATACTCCTTCTGCATCAATTGCAATTCCAAAAGCCCCCGGGCTATATCATCCCTGTCGGCCAGTTCCCTGCATGACGCATCAAGACACCTGTCTCTGACGATCTTCTCAGCGTGAATCTCAGCCTCTGCTCTGTTAAACGTCGGTGATGAAGACGGATCTCCGCACTGAATCCTGACCCCGAGCTCACCCAGCGATTCCTGTCTCGCCTTGGCCCATCCCGTCAGTATCCAGTCTTCCAGCTCCATCTCATAATCCCTGATGATAGCCGGAAAGCAGTCAAAATGAAACACAATAGCATTCAAACGTTCTCTGGGAGCCATCCTGTAATAGTTCCCAACAATACTCTGTTCCCGCATTCTCTTCCTCCTGTAAAAAAGAATATGGAAACAAACCGGTTTGTTTCTGTATGTAATTACATGAATGATTCTATCCGAACGAAGACAATCTTTATATATCGGCGTAGGATATAAAGCATTACAACCTACCCAAGATAAGATAATCCAAGGTGACATCGAATAACTCCGCAATCTCAACAAACAGATCGATAGATGCCATACCTATGCCACACTCCATGCGCCCAACATAGTTAAGTGTTACTCCGAGCCGATCTGCAAGATCGACCTGTCTCATTCCCCGATCTGTCCTCAGTGCTCTGATCCTCTGACCTACCTCTTTGCGATCAATGCCTCCCATAGTGTCCTTTCCGTCCTGCAAAACAGGAGAAAGGATCTGTACAAACCAAAAAAGTCCGACAAAACAAGAACGTATATGCAGAATGATCTTCTGTACATACTCTCTCCTGTTTTGCCGAACTCTTAATAATCAGCGTTATTTACAGTTTCATTAACAAACTCTTGGCTAACGGGCCCTGTCCCGACTGGCTATACCGTCCTCACATGGCCTACCCGCGCCTCACTGTATTCAGTTATCACTCTTTACTTCCCCAAGCAGGAGCTTTGCCCTGCTTTGTGATCTCGTAGGTTGTAACCCTTCCTTCAGATACAACCGCCCCGAAGTGCGTACCGCACTTACCGCATGTGTACTCTGAATCAGCCAC
>JAEEGK010021744.1_pt1 | contig 13534 bp, 5 predicted proteins | sample 8958771 | NCBI WGS metagenome assembly JAEEGK01 (sample SAMN16246547, study PRJNA631951) | gut metagenome | biome: gut microbiome; feature: rumen; material: SC-attached | host: Bos | place: Iran: Karaj | collected 2018-10 | reverse complement strand
GGGGATTGGGCCCAATCCCCAATCCCCAATCCCCAATCCCCAATCCCCAACTAAAATTAAAAAGAAATAAAAAATTAATAAAAATTTTAAATATTATATTTAATATTTAAAATTATTAAATATAAAAATAATATTTTAAATAAAATAATGATTTTATCTTAATTTATAAATTTAATGAAATTATGTCATTATTTATTATATTATAATATAATTATATGTTTGATATATTTTATCAAAAATATAATTATTAAAAATAAAGAACTTGAAAATATAAATAAAAATAAAATATTAAAAAGAAAAACACAAGAAGAAAATAATATTATTGAAATTGAAATGAATAATAATTTAAATGGCAATATAAAATTGATTAATTTGGATGATATTATAATAAGAAATAATATATATATATATATTATAGATATACATAGATATAATAATATATATAGTAATAATATTACTATTGAACAAAACTTTTATCAATTTGAAGAAAATTTTAATTATAAAATAAAAATTAAATTTAATTCAAGAACAATTTCATGTGAAAATTTGTTTAGTAATATTACAGAAATAAAAACTATTAAATTTATAAATTTTAATCTTTGTGAAAATATAAGTTATATGTTTAATAATTGTACCTCATTAAAAAAAATAGAGTTTTTGAATTTTCAAACAAATAATATTAAAGAAATGAAAAATTGTTTTGAAAATTGTCATTCTATAATAACAATAGACCTTTCATCATTTAATACTAGTTCAGTTACTAATATGGAATATATGTTTTCTGGATGTTTATCATTACAATCATTAGATTTATCTACATTTAATACAAGTAATGTAACTAATATGAGTTATATGTTTTCTGGATGTTCATCATTACAATTTTTAAATCTTTTATCATTTAATACTAGAGCAGTTACTAATATGGAATATATGTTTTCTGGATGTTCATCATTACAATTTTTAAATCTTTTATCATTTAATACTAGAGCAGTTACTAATATGGAATATATGTTTTATGGATGTTCATCATTAATAACTTTAAATCTTTTATCATTTAATACTAGTTCAGTTACTAATATGGAATATATGTTTTCTGAAAGTTCATCATTACAATTTTTAAATCTTTTATCATTTAATACTAGTTCAGTTACTAATATGAGTTATATGTTTTCTGAATGTTCATCATTACAATTTTTAAATCTTTTATCATTTAATACTAGTTCAGTTACTAATATGGAATATATGTTTTATGGATGTTCATCATTAATAACTTTAAATCTTTTATCATTTAATACTAGAGGAGTTACTAATATGAGTTATATGTTTTATGGATGTTCATCATTACAATTTTTAAATCTTTTATCATTTAATACTAGTTCAGTTACTAATATGAGTTATATGTTTTATGGATGTTCATTATTACAATCATTAGATTTATCTACATTTGATAAAAGTGAAGTAACTGATATGAGTTATATGTTTTATGGATGTTTATCATTACAATCATTAGATTTATCTAAATGTGATACAAGTGAAGTAACTGATATGAGTTATATGTTTTATGGATGTTCATCATTACAATCATTAGATTTATCTACATTTGATACAAGTAATGTAACTAATATGAGTTATATGTTTTATGGATGTTTATCATTACAATCATTAGATTTATCTACATTTGATAAAAGTGAAGTAACTGATATGAGTTATATGTTTTATGGATGTTCATCATTACAATCATTAGAGTTATCTATATTTGATACAAGTGAAGTAACTGATATGAGTTATATGTTTTATGGATGTTTATCATTACAATCATTAGATTTATCTACATTTAATACAAGTAATGTAACTAATATGAGTTATATGTTTTATGGATGTTCATCATTACAATCATTAGATTTATCATCTTTTAATACAAGTTTGGTAACTAATATGGATTATATGTTTTATTTATGTAATTATTTAGATAATTTATTTCTTAATGATTTATTCACAATGAAAAATGTTGATTCATTTGAAAATATGTTTTCTAATGATTGTATTGAAATAATTTTTAATAATGCAACATTAAAAAATGAAATAATAGAACAAATTAATCAATGTCCAAATGTTATTGAAATTACTATTAATTCTGATACAAATAGAGAAAATATTAAATTTATAAATTTTTTTTATTCAAATCAAAATCAAAATGAAAATAATGAGGATATTAAAATATATATAAATGGTTCTAAATATAATAAACATGAAAATAATATATCTATAAATTCAGGTAAAACTTTAATAAAACTTAAATATCAAAATAATATTAATTTTTTTTTATGTGATGAAATGTTTAAAGATATTAAAGAAATAACAAATATTAAATTTAATAATTTTAGTCTCTGTAATAGTTCAAGAGAAATGTTTTCAGGATGTTCATCCTTAGAAAATATAAATCTTTCAACTTTTGATACAATTAAAATTACTGATATGTATAGAATGTTTTCAGGATGTACTAATTTACAATCATTAGATGTTTCTTCATTTAATATTGAAAGTAAAAATATAGATAATATGTTTTGTAATTGTAAAAATTTAAATTTTAGTAATTTATTATTTTTATCAACAACATCATCTTTAACTTGTGACGAACAATGTAGAGATGAGCAAAAACCTTATTTAATAAAAGAAGATAATGAGTGTGCGGAAAAATGTAAAGATACACAGTTTCTATATATAAATGATACAAAAAAAATATGTGTTAAAAAATGTATAGATAATTATAAATATATAATATTTAAAAATAAAACTTGTGTTGAAAAATGTCCTGATGATTTTGTGGAATTTAATTTATATTGTTATGAAAAAAATTGTCCTGATAATACTTATAAAAATGAAATTGGAAATTCATGTATATGCAATTCTAAATATTATATTGATGATAATAATATAAAAAATTGTTTAAAAATAGATGTTAACTGTGAAAAAATAGAATATCGTTTTTTGATTAAAGATAAAAATCAATGTGTAAAAGATTGTACTGATTTAGATTATTCGTTTAAATTTAATAAAAATTGTTTTGAAAATTGCCCTGATAACACTTACCCTGATGAAAATAAAAGTTGTATTTGTGAAAATAAATATTATAAAATTAATTCTTTATTTTATTGTTTAAATAAAGATGAAAATTGTCCTAAAGAATTCCCTTATTTAAAAGAGAAAGAATGCTTAAATGAATGTCCAAAAAATTATTTTATATTTTACTATAAATGTTTAATGGAATGTCCTGATAATTATTATAAATATAAATTTAATATGACATGTGTTGAAAAATGTCCTATTAATTATTACAAAACAAAAAAAAAAGAATGTGAAGTATCAGATTGTATAGAAAGAGATATAGATGAAAATATTTTATTAATTCATGAAAATGAATATGAAAAATTTATGGGAAAAAATTCATGTGATATTAATTTAAAAAAATATAAAGATTTTAAAGTTCAAATATATAATTCAAATTATATATCTAAAGAAGATAATAATAATTCAAAATTAGATATAAGTGAATGTGAAATTATTCTCAAAGAAAAATATAATATACCAATTGATGAAAATTTAACTATATTTAAAATAGATTATAATTATGAAAATTTAACAATACCTATTATTGATTATAAATTATATTATAAAGGTGAACCATTAAATTTATCATATTGTGATAATATCTCATTTATAATTAATTTAGATAATTATAATATTTCTTTAGAAGATTCAAATTCTTTTGAAAATTTGTTGGCATTAACTGAAAAAGCAAAAATTATTTCATCAAAAGAATTTACATTAGAAGTAGATGATACAAAAAAAAATAAAGATGAAAATAAAAATTTAAGTTCAATAGATTTAGGAGAATGTGAATATAAATTAAAAGAAAAATATAATATTCCAATGAATGAATCCTTATTAATATATAAAATAGATTTGGTTACTAATTTTGCAACTCCTAAAATTGAATATTTAGTTTACAGCCAAAATAAAACTCAATTAGATTTAAAATATTGTAATGATGTTAAAATATTTATTAATTCACCAATAAATACACAAAAATTAGATGATTTTGAATTAATTAAAGATTTAAATAAGAATGGAATTGATTTATATAATCAAAATGATTCTTTTTTTAATGATAGATGTAATAATCAAAATATAAATGATTCAGATATTCCTCTTTCATTAAGAAGAGAATTATTTTTTCAAAATAATTCTTTATGTGAAAAAAATTGTCAATATGAAGGAATTGATTTAAATAATAATAAAGTAAAATGTAATTGTGATGTAAAAGTTGAAACAAATTTTACAGTTAATGAAGAAAAATCAATAAATAATTTTGGTGATAATGTTATTGGCTCTATAAATTTTGATATTATTTATTGTTATGAAAAATTATTAAATTTTGATAATTATATTACCAATATTGGTTTTTATTTTGGAAGTGGAATGCTTTTAAGTAATATATGTTTAAATTTAATTAATTTTTTTTATAGTATAAAAAAAATTTTTTTTTTGTTAGAAAATTTAGTCATAACATCTAATCCAATTAAAAACAATAATAATAACTCTACTATTATTAATGATGAGAAAAGTTCAAGTAGAAAATTAAATAACAGTCCTGATAAAAAAATACAAAATTTAATAAATGAAAATAAATTAGATGATAAAATTTCTCTAATATATAATAATATCAATTTTATAAATAAAATTAAAATAAAAAAGGATAAAATTGAAAAAGGTAAAAAAGAAATATCGTATGAAAATATGTCATATAAAGATGCATTAATTTTTGATAAAAGAAATTTCTTCTTAACTTTTTATTATTATTTATTAAGAAAAATAGAATTATTAAATTTATTTTTTAATAGATCAGTATTTGAATCATTTTTTTTATTATTATCAGTATATCTTCTAAGTTTATTAATAGATTTTACAATGAATAGTTTGCTATATAGTGATGATTATATGGAAAAAAAATATAAAAATAATGGTAAATTAGATTTTTTTAGTTCATTTTTTTTATCATTTTTATCTAATATTATTAGTTTTTGTATAATTTGGTTAATTAACCGATTAATTAATTATTCATTAATATTAGAATTAGTGTATCTTGAAGTTAAAAATGCAAAAAATTATTATAAATTATTAAGTATAATTATTCCAATCATTAAAAAACGATTAATTATATATATTATAATAAATTTAATTATCAGTATTTTTTGTTGTTATTATTTAACTATATTTTGTATTATTTATAAAAATAGTCAATATAGTTTATTTATAAATTATTTAACAGGAAATATTACTTCTTTATTAATTGCAATAATTTTATCTATAATAATTAGTTTATTAAGAAAAATATCAATATATAAATACAACAAAAAATTATTTTATATTTCAATTTATTTAGATAAAAATTTTTAATATTTATTTAAAAAACTAAATTAAAAATTATTTAAATTGTTATATTTAATATAAATTTTATTATTTAAATTAAATATAATTAATAATTAATATATATAAAAAACTCAATTATTTTATTGAATTATTTTAAAATTATTATTTTATTTTATATTATTTTATATCTAATTAAAAATAAAATTTAATTTTTTACAAAAAATTACTTTTTTTTATATTTTAAAAATTTAATTTAATTTGTTCTAATGTTAAAATTAAATTATTATAAAATAAATAATATTTATTATTAAATTAATATTATGATAATAGTAATAATTATTTAAATGAATTCAAATTTAAAACAATTTTAAAAAATTACAATAAAAAAATTTTATTTAAAATTTTTTGAGTTTATTTATTGAATATGCTCCTACAAACAATCTTGAAATGTCGATGATGGCAATTTCATACTTTATATTAGCAGTATAATTTACATCATCAATAGTAAAGAAACACTACCTTCAGTTATTAGATTACTCCTAGAGTTGAAGTATTTTTTTTATGTTTTGAATTTTTAGTTAAAGCTACTTGTAGTTATTAATATATCTCCTGATAATTATCATTTTACTGTTGAGGATTATGGTTTTTATTAGGACTTATGATTGAAGATATTATTTTCATCATCGAAAAGGTTGATAAGTTCATTTATTTCTTAAATAATTTTTTATTAAATATTTTATATAAATTTAAATTAAATATTAATTTATAAAAATAAAAAATTACTTTTATATAAATTTTTTAACTTTTTTAATATTTAAGTTATTATTCAAATTCATATTATTTTTTGTAAATGAAATAAAGACAAAATTTTTTTTAAATTAATGAATAAAAAGATTAAAAATAGGAATTATAAAATTATTTTTTAATTAATAATAGATTTTTATTTAAAATAAATATTCAATTTTTAACTTAATTTTATATTCATTTATCTTTCAAAAATTTTTTTCTATTTTAAAAACCACTTATTTAATTTAATTTTTTTATAATATAAATGTATATTATGAAAATAAATAATTTTCTATTAAAAATATAAAATTATAAGTATTAATTATAATTATTAAGATAAATAAAAAAATACATTATTAAAAATTTCAATTAATAATAAAAATGAGTTCTTTTGTTGATAAATCAAACGTAGAAAAAAGTTGTAGCACAATAATAAACAATCAAAACATTTCATACGTTTCATTTAAAGTTAAATACGAAACAAAATACGGCCAATCAGTTTACATAATAGGCGGTATAGAAGAATTAGGAAAATGGGATCCATCGAAAGCATTACCACTTTACACAAGTCAAGATAAATACCCAATGTGGAAATTAAAAGAGAGTATAACATGTCCAGTGGGTATGGAAATAGATTATAAATATTTAGTAAAAGAAAATAACAATTATATTTGGGAAGTTTTATCAGATTCTTATATTAAAAATCGGCATATAGCAATAAGTAGTCCAGGTAAAATAATAGTCTATGATGTAAAAGGAATTTTATTTTCTTCAATAAGAAGTTGTTATCATAATACACCTTCTTTTGCAACGAATCAACAAAATATAATAAATAATAATAATAATAATTATACAAATCCTGGAAATTATGGAGCTTCTACTTTAACTATAAGCTCTATACAAAGAGATATGTATAGTAGTGTAGATTTTTCATCTAGTGAATTAAGTGATGGCGAAGGATGTGTAATTAATTCAGATGAATTAATTTTATATAATAATATTATGGGAAAAGTTGATTTTGATGATGATAAATTACAAATGAATATGAAATTAACTGCTAATGATAAAATTATTATAGTAAGTACTTTTCTTCCATTTTTAATTGAAAAAAAAAATAATACATATCATATTAATATTAATGATGATAATTTAGTTTATGTTAGTTTGTTTGAAATAAAAGAACAAAATTTATGTGATGTTGTTTGGGTTGGAATGTTAAGAAATTTTTTTGATTTTAATGAAATTGAGCAAAATGAAATTTATAATTTTTTAAAAGAAAGAAATATTTTTTTAGTAATGACAAACAAAATAGATTTTGATAATTATTTAATATATGTTAATAATATAATTAAACCAATTTTTTATCAAGGATTAGTTGATGTAAAAAACGAATATTTTTTAAATCATCAATTATATTTTAATAATTTTTTAAATATTAATAAAATATTCAGTGATACAATAATTTCTTGTTCAAAAAATGAAGATTTAATAATAATAAATGACATTACTTTAAGTTTAGTTCCAAATTTTATTATTTCTAAAACTTTTAGAACTTTAGGTTTTTACATTCATTTTAATTTTCCTTCAAATGAAATTTTAAAAGCTTTTCCAGCCAAAGAACAATTTTTAAATTCTATTGTGCTTTGTGATATTATTGGTTTTCATACTTTTAGACATGCTTTTAATTTATTATCGAGTTTAAATAAAGAATTTGATAAAAATTTTGAAATTAAAAATCAAGGAAATTTAGTTATGAATTATTCAGGAAGAGAAATTTTAATTTATATTAAAAAAGCTGAATGTGATTATAATTTTTTAAAAAAATTAAAAAAAAATATTAAAAATAATAATAATGAAATAAATGATAAATTTAAAAAATTAACTGAAAATAAATTTTCTTTTTTGTCTATTAATAATATAGAAAATCCAGAAATATTATTTATAACATTAAAAGCATATGAAATTTTTTTAGAAAAAAATATTAATAATAATAATAAAGATAATTTTATTTTAGTTTTTATTCTATTAAAAGATAATAATAATATAAAAAATAATAATAATGATAATAATAATAATCTTTCAGAAATAGATTTATTAATAGATAAAAAAATTCAATTAATAAAAGATAAATATGGCGAAGAATGTATTTATTTAGAAAGAAAAAATGATTTTTTTTCAATAAAAGAACAAATAAAAATTTTCGGTTATTTTAATATTCTTTTATATTTACAAATAGAAATTTGGAATGGTTTAATAACTTACGGAAATGAATTTATTGCGCTTCAACAAGAAAATAAAAAATTTGGAGTAATAATAAATGAAGTAATAGTAATTAATAAAAATTTAAAATCAATTTATATTATTAATCCTTATAATAAAATAAGAATTTATGAAGGAATGCAATATTATTATAACAAAAATATTAATGAAATTAATTCAAATTATAAACAAGACATGTCAATTATTCAAAAATTTAATTCAATGAATTGGATTTTAAAATTTTTATATAATTTAAAAAAATTAATAATTGAACAATCAAATAATAAAAAATCAACAGTTGGATTTGGTTTTAATTTAAGAATAATGAAATTAAATATGAATTTCAATCATTTAAATTTAGATTTATTAAAAAGTTCATATATTTCAAGCAAAAAAGGTCGAATTTTTTTTTTAAATTATTTTTCTTTAATTGAACCAAATGATATAGAAAAAAATAATAGTATAATTTCATTAATAAATGAGCTTTCAAAAGATAATAATAATTTAGTTTATTTAGTTACTAATTTAAAAAAAGATAATATTTTATTACAAAATTTAAATTATAAAAAATTTGGAATTGCTTATGAATCTGGTTTTTATTATAAAGAGCCTTATTCAGATATGATAATAAATATGTTTGATATTCATGATTGGAGTTGGAAAAAAAAAGCAAAAAAAATTTTTAATTATTTCAAAGAAAAAACTGAAGGAAGTTCTGTAATTGAAAAAGATTCAAATGTTGTTTGGAGTTATAAAAATTGTGATTTAAATTTTTGGAGAATTCAAGCTAATGAATTATTAAGTCATTTAAATAATATTTTTGAAGATAAAAAACTTGATATTATTAACGGTAAAGATTATATTGAAATTAAACCACAGAATTTAAATAAAGGTTATTTTATAAGTAAAATTATTCAAAAAGAATTAGTTGAAAGAAGATCGCCTGATTTAATTATTTGTATTGGAGATGATGATAGTGATGAAGATATGTTTAAATATTTGTCTTGTTTAGAAAAAAATTTAATGTATAGATTTTTAAATAAATTGAATATTTTAACTGCAACTATTTCTAAAAAACCATCAAATGCAAAATTTTATATAAATGAAAATGATTTTAGTTTGTATATTGATTCATTAATTCATATTAGTAATATTAATAATAATAATAATAATATTAGCAATAATAATAATTATAATAATATTAATAGTTATATTAGCAGTAATTATATAAACAGCAATAGTATCAATATGCATAATAATGTAAGTAGTAATAATAACAGTAATAATTTCAATAATAGTATTAATAATTTCAGTGCTTTTACAAGTAGCATTAATAATAATTAGAAAAAAATTATTTTTTTTAATTGAGCTTTTTTTAATTAATTATATATATATTCTATATAATAATTTTTATATAAATGAATATTATATATATCATATAAATTATTAATTATAAATATATCAAAAATATAAAAATTATATATAATAAATATTTATTTAATTTATATTATAAAATATTTTTTTATATTTATTTTTTATTTATCATTATTTTATTTATTATTTTATTAATAAATAAAAATAAATATAATATTAAAAATAAAAATTATTTTACAAAACATTATAATTTAAATTAATTATAAAAAAAAAATATTTTTATTCAAATGAATTTAACTCAAGAAAATTATCTTGAATATAAAAAAACATTAAGAAAGAGCAAATTAATATTATTTGATAATATAAATTTTTACAATAATGAAATGAATTATGTTCATAATATTCCTCATTTAACATTAAAAAATATGAAACATAGAAAAATTGAAAATATAAATGATTTTAAAAATAGTAATTCATCTAAAATAACAGATGATAAAATTCCAATAATAAATGAAAGAGAATTATATGAATATAATTCAAAAAGAACAAATGATTTATCAAGCGAAAGAAAACATTTATCACCAAATAAAATTAATAACAATTATTATATAGAAAATAATAATAATTTATTAAAAGAATTCAAAATAAAAGAAATTAAAATTAAAAACAAAAATGTTAATGATTTAGAAACTTGTAAAGATAATAAAGTTAAAAATATTTATAGTAAAGAAAATAATAATAATATAAACGAAAGTTTAATAATGACATTAAATGAAGTTGAACCTGAATTTTGCTTTTGTTGTATATGTGATAATTTTTTTTTAAAAACAGAGATTTTTTATGCTGATTGTCATATGCATTTTTTTTGTAAAAAATGTGGTAAATTATTTTATGAAGAAAAAATTGAAGAAGGAGAAAAAAAATTATTTTGCCCAATTTTTAAATGTTTAAAGCCAATTGATATAAACATAATTACAAAATTTGTAAGTGAAGAACATTTTAAATCATTTCAAATTGCAACTAAAAAATATACAATAAATAATAATGATAATAAGAATAATTTTGTTCATGATCAATTATTAGACATTAAATTTAAAAAAGAAAAAAATCAAATAAAAAAATACATTCAATCTCATGTTTTAGATATTGATGATAATAAATTATTTTATTTATTTAATAAATCTAAATTAATATTTTGTCCTAAATGTAAAGAAAATGCTTTATTTTCAAAAACTAATAATAAATTTATAAAATGTTTAAGTTGTTTTTCAAAAATATGTAAATATTGTTTAAAAGAATTTAATGATAAACATTTATTTATTAATAATATTCATCATTGTAAAGTTTATTTTAGAAAAAAATATGAAAAAAATTCAAATAGATTTTTAAATTATTCTAAATCAAATTGTTTTAATCAATTTTTAATGCAAATATTAATTATTATTATTAGTTATTTTATTATTTTATTTGGGTTATATAATTATATTTTCAATTTTTTTGAATCTATTTTTATTGTTCATATTAAAAAATGTAAGAAAATTTTATATTTTTTTGTATATTTTTTAACTATTATATTTTCAATTTTATTTTCTGTTCTTATTTTATTATTAATTCCTTATTTTCCAGTATTTAATGAAATTTTTAATTAATTTATATAAAAATATTTATTTATAATTATTTTATAAAATATTATTATAATAATTATTTTTTACAAAATAAATGAATAATAATCTAAATCATTAAAGAATAATAAATATATAAAAAAATAATAAATTCTACTTAATAAAAATATCTATTATTTTTATTTTTCAATTATAAAGTAATATTTTATATTCTTTCAAATAATAAAAAATAAAATTAATTAATTATATATTCATATTAAATATAATTTAATATTAATTTATTTAATGAAAAAAAAATATAAATTTATTTATATTTATTTATTATAACTAGGATATTTAGAAAAATTAAAAAAAGTGTTGTAAATGAAAGATTCTAATTTAATATATATTTTATACAAATGAAAATAATAATTTTTTATATAAATTAAATTCAATAAAAATATATGATAAAAAAAAATAAAAATTTTTTTCAAAAATAAAATTTACTTATTAAATATTAAAATAATTTACCTAATAAATAATAATAATAATGATAATATAATTTATATATTCATTATCCAATTAATATATAATCTGTACATCTAATTTCAATTTATTCTAAATTTTTTTTTATTTTATACCCTTCTTTAGTAAGACATTCAATTATATTATCAATATGTTCACGACCTTTCGTTTCAAGAGTTATTATAACATCACTATACTTCAAATTTTTTTTAAAAATTCTATTATGATTTAATTCAAGAATATTTGCACCTAAATTACCAATAATAGTTGTAATTTTTCCAAGATTTCCAGGAGAATCAGGAACTTCTATAATTAATCTAACTAATCTACCACTTGAAATTAATCCATTTTCAATAATTTTTGATATCATAGTTACATCAATATTTCCACCACTTATAATAACTGCAACATTTTTTCCCAAATTTTTAATTTTTCCACTTAAAATTGCAGCAACACCTGTTGCACCTGCACCTTCACAAACAAATTTTCCTTTTTCTAATAAAACCAAAATTGCATTTGCAATTTCATCTTCAGAAACAGTTACAAATTCATCAACATATTTTTGAGTCACTTTGAATGTTTCATCTCCTACAATTCTAACATTTAATCCATCAGCTAAAGTAGAATTAGGAGATACTAAAATAGGGCTTTTATTTTCAATTCCTGTTTTCATTGAAGGAATATTTTCAGGTTCGACTCCAACAATTTTAATATTAGGATTGACAGACTTTATCGCACAAGAAACTCCTGAAATGAGTCCACCTCCTCCAATAGGCACAACAACGGTATCTATATATGGATTTTGTTCTAATATTTCTAAACCTATTGTTCCTTGACCTGCCATTATTTTTCGGTCGTTAAATGGATGAATAAAAACTAATTCTTTTTCTTTTTGTAATCGAGTTGCTTCGGCAAATGCTTCATCAAATGCAATTCCTTTTAAAACAACATTTGCTCCATATTTCTTAGTATTTGATACTTTTATTAATGGAGTTGTTTCAGGCATTACTATTGTTGCATTAATTCCTAATTTTCCTGCGAAATATGCAACCCCTTGAGCATGATTTCCTGCTGATGCTGCTATAACACCTTTTTTCTTTTCATCTTCGGTTAAACTTAATAATTTATAACATGCTCCTCTTTCTTTGAATGAACCAGTTTTATTTAAACTTTCCATTTTTAAATATAAATTTGTTTCAGGAGGAAGTTGATGATGAAAATTTCTGTTTTAAATAAAGGACTTGGATTGAGATAATGACTTATTTTTTCTTGTGCATCTTTAATATCTTTTAATGTTAAAATTTCTGAATCTGTCATTTTTTTTTATATTATTTTTTTATAATAATTTTTATAATGATATATTATGAAAATTATATCTTTTTAAAAAAGTAATTGTTGTAAAAATAATTATATTAACAAAAAATAATAAAAAATTAGATGTTTAAAAAATTATTAATTTATATATATATAATAATAATATTAATTTTAAATTTAATAAATATATATAATTATATTCTTTATTAATATTATTATATATTAAAATTGGGGATTGGGGATTG
>JAEEGK010021742.1_pt1 | contig 13535 bp, 7 predicted proteins | sample 8958771 | NCBI WGS metagenome assembly JAEEGK01 (sample SAMN16246547, study PRJNA631951) | gut metagenome | biome: gut microbiome; feature: rumen; material: SC-attached | host: Bos | place: Iran: Karaj | collected 2018-10 | reverse complement strand
AAGCAAAGAAAAAAGTTAAAATTTTTCCTCCTATTTCTAAAGCATTAAATACTGCCAAAAAATTTGCTAATGATGAATCTAATTTATCATATGTTCTATCAAGATATGTTTTTTTATAACTTAAAGCAAAATTTAAATAATATGTATCTGTAATTGTTTCTTCATATTCATCTTGTGAATAATCATATTGTAAAAATTCTTTAGTTTTAGGACCAACTAAATATGGAATTAAAGATGAATCAGTAGTTATTTTCACATTTTTAAAATATAATGTAGTTCCTTTATGACTTTTTGTTAAAGTAAAAGTTAATACTTGAGATTGAGTAGGTTCATTAATATTTAAAGGATTTGGAATATATGATTTAATAAATATTTTTAAATTTCTAATTGAATTTATTACTTTTTTAAATTTTTGATTTTCTTGATTTGTACATTCTTCACTTTCACAAACTTGAATAAATTCAAAAATCATTGGATTAGTATTTTCACCTAATGGATTTATAGGTGATAAAGTATAATTAATAGTTGTATCTTTAAATAATTGAGAATCAAAGCAATATGTAGTAGATAATCCTCTTCCAATATTAGCAGAAAAACCTAATTCATTAGTAAAATATTCATTATCACATTCAGTGAAATTATAATAAGCTAAAATTTTCTCTTCATCTTCTTCAGATACTGATTCACCATTATCTCCTTCTCCTCCAGGAATACCACTTCCCTCTGTATTACCTCCTATATTACCATTACCTCCTGTATTTCCATTTCCTCCTGTATTATCATTATCACCTATATTTCCATTACCTCCTGTATTTCCATTACCTCCTGTATTATCATTATCTCCTGTATTACCATTATCACCTACATTTCCATTACCTCCTGTATCACCATTACCTCCTGTATTATCATTATCACCTATATTTCCATTACCTCCTGTATTACCATTATCTCCTGTATTATCATTATCTCCTACATTTCCATTACCTCCTGTGTTACCACTCATATCACCAGGACTTCCATTGTTACCACTGTCTCCTGGATTATTAGGATTTCCTCCGGAATTTTCACCATTATTATCATTTCCATCACCCTGAATATTTCTTAATTTATATTTTCTATTTATTTTATTTTGATTTTTCAATTTCCTTAAAATGGTTTGATTATTTTTATTCTTATAAAATACATGTCTTCCACTCTTAATTTTATTTTTAATGTTTAAATTTCTTAAAGTAGAGTCGTCGCTTTCTTCTTCGTCTTCTTCATCATCAGTTGCAGTAGTTTGAATTAAAGAAACTTGGAAAATATTAGTATCCATAGTCATCCATTCTCTTCCAGAAGATTGAAAGAAAAAAAAAATTTCAAAATCTTTATAATAATAGAATTGAGCATCTTCAATTTCAGGATAAGTAATATCATAAAATAAGAAAGAACCATTTCTATCAGTGAATAAATTATAAATTGAATATATTAAAAATATTAATGCACATGCTATAACTATGAATGTTCTGCATCCTCCTACTGTTGTATTATATGTTTGATGATTTCCTATATACCAATTTAAAGGTTCTCCATATATATCTATATGTCTCATTATATATTGATATGTGTTTTCCTTTTCTTTTTTATTTTGAGAATCTTCTTTTTCCATTTTTGTTTTATTATATAATTATGAAATGTTGTTATTATAGATATACATAATTTTTAATATAAGTAATTTATGACTGTAAATAAACAATATGAAAAAAATAATGAATAGAAACTTAATTATAATACTTATTTATAAAAACTATTCCATTTATTAATACCTTTTTATTACTCAATTCACTTTTCTGAAAATCTGATAAAATTAATGACGTAATTTATTTTTTAAATTTATAATTATAAAAATGATTTTTAATTTAGAAAAGAATAAAATTTATTATTTAAAAAAAATAAATATAACATAAACCAGAAAAAAATGGAAGAAAAAGAAGTAAATTTAATATGTGATTTTCCTGGTGATTGATTAACAGATGTTAGAAAAAAATATTTAGAAAAAATAATTATTAAGCCCTTAAAAGAAAAAGGATATAAAGTAAATTTACAAATAAATGAAGCTTATGCTCCTGCAAAACCTTATTATATTTTTATTGAATATAAAGGAAATAGAACAATAATTTTTAGTAATAACAGCAAAAAACATGAAGATGAAGGAGCATTAATTGGAACAAAAATAGATAATTCCAATAAAGACAAAGTTTTAGAAAGAATTTTAAGAATAATATAAAATTAATATTTATTTTTTTATTATTTTATATGTGAATGTATAAAAAGATAAAAATTAGAAGAAAAATCTTTTATACATGATTAAAAATAATAAAAAAAATAAATATGAAAAAAACATAAAAAAAACTATATTTTTTTAAATAATAATATTAAATATTCATATTTTAACCTAGTAATTTATTCTTATTTTCATTATTATCTTTAGCAAGATATTCATAATTATCTTCTAATTCGTTGGCTCGTAGTTTTCTTTTAAAAAATCTGGTTTTATATATATAAAATAATAATCCTCCAATAATCAAAATACAAATGAAAACAAAAATCCAAACAATTATATGACCAAAATTACTTTGTTTTTTCTTATAAAAATTGATTATTTTTTTATCTTGATCAATAGCTGCAATATATTTTTTAAAAAAAATTCTTCCTATTTCAAAAAGATTCATTTCAAAATTTTTACTAAAATAGACTAAAAAATACCATTTTCCATTAACCTTTTGAAATAAATCTTCATAAGTAAAAAGAAAATTAATCAAGTTTGAACCATCTTTACTTTCAACAGTAAAATTTAAAGTTTTTAAATCTTTAATTTTAACACTATTATCACAAACAAAAGTTTCAAAACTAGAATCAATATCATGTTTAGTACATTTTTTATTATCTAAATATTTTTGAAAGAAATCTTTTAAAATTTCTTTTTTATAATTTTCACTTCCATAAGATAAACCTCTTTCAAAAGTAATATGAGCATTTTTTCCTTCTAAAATATTAGTATCACCATATTTAATTGCTTTAACATTGATATTAATATGTTCATAATCATCAATTTGAACATTTTCAAAAACTTTATTGTCTTCAATATAATTAGAAGAATCATATTCATGAGGATAATTTCCTATTATTAATTCTCCTTCATAATCATTTTTATAATTAAAAAAAAAAGAATATGAAGTAGTTAAATTTTGTTTTTTTAAATGCCTTATTAAATTAAAATCTAATAATTCTAAATTTGTATCTCTTAAAAGTAAACCTAAAATTCCAGATTCATTAACTCTAGGATTATTTTCATAAGCATAATTAAATTTAATATTTTCATATTTCTCACTTCCAAAATACATTGTTTCAGAAGAATTAAAATAACTTGTAAAAGATTCAAAATAAATATTTTTTGGTTTATCACCTCCTAAATTTTTATAAGTATTTGATTTAGATTTATCATATTTTTTATCTGTTATTGAAGTTTCTGAACCTGATAAACTAAATGGACAATATTTAAGAGAAAGACGAATATTTAATTCTTGTGATGGAGTACCTACTTTTAATTTTGCATAAGCTGGATTTGATAATAAATCTGAATAAAAAGTTGAATCTGATGGTTTCTTATGAGTTATTGGAATTGTTACATATGTTTTCTTTTCATTTGTTATATGAACTTGAAATAATATAAATATAATGATTATTGGAGACATTTATATATTTTTTTTTTGGAGATTTTTTTCTACTTTTATTCTTTTATTTTATTTTTTTAATTAATTTATTATTTAAAATATATATTTGAATTGTTATGTATTTTGTAAATAATAAATGAAACTGAATTAACAAAGTGAATCATTACCAAAAATTTAAAGATTTTTTGATTTTTATTATTATGAGTTTATGTTTAATGCATATAAAGCTTTACATATTTTAGATATAAATGATTATATAACATGTTATAATCAATATTTTCCTCATTTAATTAATAATTAAAATTCATTTAGAGAATATTTAATTAAAAAAATTAGATATTCCTTATACTTATAAAACTAAAGTTTCAAGTGTTCTAAATTTTAATTCTTATTTTATGTTTACTATGAAAGAGTATACTTATATTTTATTTTCTTATACTCTTATTATATTCCTGATTATTCAAGATTTGATAATATTTTATAAATTCTTATTAAAAATATAATGATATAAATATATATATTTTTTTATTTGTTTTGATTTTTTGTTGGTTTTTGGTTAATATAATTTATTAATATATGGTTTATATTCCATTTTTTGAAATAATGTTTATCATTTCTCATATTCCAAGGTTCAATTGTATTAAATCCTCCAGAATTGGGGAAAGAACATCAAAAATTTTTTAGTATTATATATATTTTTTTCTATAAAATTATAATATAATATTTCTTTTTAATTAATATTATTAATTAAAAAATGGGAATTAAATCATTCAAAAAACATAATCAAAATTCCTAACAAATTATAAAGATGAATATATATTCTTATATATATTATATAAAAATGAAGAAATGTAAGATGATTTATTTTTTATAAAAATCTTATAATAAAATAAATTTTAAGTCCTTTTTATTAATTTAATTTAATTTATTTGAAATATTTAATTATATTATTATTACATTAATTAAAATTTATTTCTACTTTTCATTTTTATTTTTTCAATATATAATTTAGATATTCTCTTTAGAACTGAATATTTGTTTTTTATCATTTAAAGAATTTATTATGTCAAAATATTGTTTTAATTTTAAGCATTCATGATAATGTTGATTGAAAGTTAACAAATTTAAGATGCAAATTTCAATTAAATTTTTAGAATAATACAATCGAATATTTAGCATTCCTTTTCCACAATCTTCTATTTCAGCTATAAAATATATTAAATCATTAAAATCAATGTTTAATGTTTTAGTTAGGAATTTTATTTTGGGATAAATTTCTGAAAATAAATTATTAAGTTTAATGATAATTTGATTTGATTGTTTTTCATATTTAAGATAAATAATACATTTTCTAAATAAAGCAGAAAAAATCACAGAAATTGAATATATCAAAAAAAATATTCTAATTTTATGATAATCTTTAGGTAAATTATAAATCATTGATAAAAGAATAAAAATCATAATTGGAAAATGTAATAAATATAATAATAATAATTGTGATTGTTCAAAAATTGTTATTGAGATTTCTTTTCCATTTAAAATTTCATTTTTTTCATTATCACTAAAGATAGGTTCTTCTGGATCTTCTCTTAAATATTCATTTTCTTGGTTTGACATTTACTTTTATAATTAAATAGATTTAAAATTATTTATCTACCCAATTATTGAATTAAATGAAAATTTTATTGAGCACAGAAAAACTATATTAAATTTAGATTGCTCAAGTTTTTAAGTATTTTTACAATAATAAAAAAATATCAATTTTTCTTACAATTTTATCTTTAATTTTAAAAAATGAAATTTATCAAATTTTAATTAATTAAAAGAATGTATAGTTTCCATATTTTTAATATGAAATTAGAAAAGAAATGATTAAGAAAATAATTAATAAACATATTAATCATGTCAAATAATATTATCTTCATTAAAATTATGAATTTAAAAAATTCAAAGAAACAATTCACAGTATCTATATCTCATTATTTTAGAATCTTAAATTGTAAAATGAATTTTGCTGTAATTTAATTATTGTTTGTCTGTTATTTTTAGTTTCATTTTTTTTATTTAATTGAATGTTAGATTTTTTATTTAATATTTTTTTCTTTTGTTTTTGAAAGGAAAAATCATTGTTATATTAAATTATTTTGCTTTTTTTTATTTTTATAAAAATTATATATTATAAAAAATTAATATGATAATTTAATTAATATTTATTTTAAACATAAGGAGCAATAACAGTTCCCTCTTCATTTACAGATAAGGAAGCATCAATACTTTTTTCATTTTTATTATTTGATCTATGTGAAGAAATTTTATGCCCAATTAAATTCCCATTTTTAAAAGTACCATATTGAATTTTATTTTCTTTATTTGACATAATACATCCATCAAAAATATTATAATTATTATAATATCTTCCAAAACAATATTTATTTTCATTATATTCAACATAATCATAATTCTTATAAATTGTTCTATTTTCTGAAATAACAAAATCAATTGTATTAGGACCACTTAAAATATTTAATTTATCTTCTTTTTTATTGATTTCATAATAAATATTTGAATCTTTATAACAAAAACTATAATCGAATATATTTAAAGAAATTTTAATACTTTTTTCTCCTACAACTTTTATTATTGTATCACTTGAAATAGAATATAAATAATCATCACAACTTAAATTAAAATTATTGATTTTAGGATTAATAAAAAGAACAATTTTTTCAATATAATTTGTAATTAAAAAAAAATTTTCTTTCAAATATTTTTCAATCATATTTTTCGATAACTGCTTTTTAACTAAGGATTTACTTAAATTACTATAATTTGTATTTAATAATAAGAATATATCTTTCATTTTTTTTAATTTTTCTTCCAAAGAATCAACATAAGAAATAACAGAATATAATGTTCTTTTAATTAATTTATAAATAAAACTTTTAGTTTCAAAAATATTTGATTCATTTATTGAACAATAAACATCAATAAAATCTTTCCAATGTTCAATTAAAATTTTTGAAATAGAATTCTGATATCTAATACTAAATGAAGATATTGGAATTGATTTAATCACAAAAGTCTTTTTTATTAAATTAAAATTATATTCACAAAAAAATCTATATTTATATAAATCTAGCAGTAAATATATTGAAACATAATTATTAAATGCTGTTTTTGCTATTGAAAAAACTAAAATTTTATTTCTTGATAATTTTTGTTTTGAACAAAAAAGATTTTTGATATTATCTCCATTTCTATATTGACTGATTGAAAAAAAATAATTATTATAATTTTTCCTTTGTTCATCTTTTTTTTTTCCTTTTAACATTTTTTAAATATAAAATTGATTTATAATTTTTTTTAAAAAACATATAAATAATATTTATTATCTTTTTATATCAAGTTTTTATAATTCATTTTTGATTTTTATTTAATTGTTCTCATAATCCAAAAAAAAATTAAATTTTATTGATTTAAAAAAAATAAAAGAAAATTAAGGCAATGAATTATGAATTTTAAATTATTTATTTTATTTTTGTGTTAATTTTTTATATATTTTTAATAATTTTTATATCAAGTGGAAATAATAAAAAATAAAATAAATAAATTTAAGGGGTGGGTTTTTAATGATGTGTAACAACTTTAATTTGAAAATAAAGAAAACAATAATTTATATTTAACTATTTAATTATTAAATCAATATTTGTTTTAATTATTCATTTTTTTAATGTATATCTTATTTTTTTCAAATATTAAAAATATGAATATCTTATTAATAAATATTCATTAAAATTTTTAGTTTATATTATAAATTTATAATTATAATTATAATTTTAAGTAACTTAAAAGAATTTTCAGAATGGAAAAAATAATATTAGAATAACTTTTTCTACTTTTTATCATAAGGTATTTGGTTAATAATGAAATTTCTATTTAATGTATTTTTTTTCGCTTTCATTATATTATCATTTATTTTTTCATTGTTAATATAATTTAATTCTAAATTATTAGATGATATTGGATTTTTTTTTTCCAAATTTTTACTTTCTTTTCCACTTTCTTTTTCAGATTCATTATTTTCATTCATTGTATTCTTTTCACTTTTTTTTGTTTTAATATTATCATTTACAATCACTACTTTAAATAATTCTTTTTTTTCTTTATTCTTCTTAGATATAACCTTAAAAGTATCGAATAATTTATGAAGATATTTACTAAATTTAATTGCTAAACTTCTAATAACTAAAAGTTTATATTCGATTTTATTTTTTTTTCTATTTTTTTTAACGATTTTTTGAAATTGATTATATTCTAAATTTGCTAGGCTATCATATAAATATTTAAAAGTCTGAAAATATAAATACATTTGATCCTTTATATTTTTTAATGATAATAAACTATCATAAAAATTATTACATCCTTTAGAACTTTTTCTTACACCAAAAAAATGTCTATTTGTATGAATAAAACTTTTTGAACAAAAAGGACAAATTTTCTGATTATTTTTCATTTTTTTTCTTTCTAATTTAATTTCATTTGAAAGTTCCTTTAATTTAATCTCTGGTATTTTATGTTTTGGTTTATTCTTGTTTTTTGATAAAATAAAAACTCCTACTTCCATGAGTTCTTTTTCTACACATTTTTTATATAAAATCTTGCTGTTAGCAATATTAATATTTTCAATTAAGGATATTTTTTGCTTAAAATCTTTATATTCTTCTTTAATACTTTTGTTATAAATTTGAAGTATTTTGATTGGATTGTATAATTTATATTTTTCAGTTAGTTCGAAAATCTTATTTAGAAAAGATTCTGGTAATATTTTAGAACCTTTTTGAATATTAATTTTATTTTTTTTTTCATTATTAACATTATCCATTAATTTATATTAGAAATCGAGATGAATATTAATCAAATTATTTATTTAGGAATACTTAATATTTTAGGAAATATAAATGAAATATATTATAATATTTCATGATTCTTCTTCTTATTCTTATGATATCAATTTATTATATTATACAAATATAAAAAATAGTTAACAAGTGAAAAGTTAATAAATAAAAGAATATAAATTACAATTATATTCTTTTATTCCAGAACATTAAGAAAAAGAAGTAAAATGATTCTAAAAAAGGATTTAAGTTTGTAAATTTTTAAAGAAATTTTATATGAAAATACTTTTTCAATTTTGAAATTAAGGTGATGAAAAAATATTTTAATTATTAAGTTATAATTTAAGAATATATTATTATTTTTCAATTAATTTTTGTTTAAAAAAAATAAGAAAAAAATCTCTAAAATTTTTTCAAAAATTAAATCATCTTTTTTACCGTAATTAAAAATATATTTAAATCATTGATATAAACAATAATTCAGTTATTAGGAGATGAAATAATTTAAATATTTTTCAAATTTAATAAATAATATAAATTAAATTTAAAGGAACTTTTAACTAAATAAATTAAAATTGAATAAATTATTAATACAAATTAAAAACTAGAAAATAATTTTTTCATAAAAAATACTTTAAGATTCTAATATAACGAATTTTAATTAAAAGCATTTAGCAATTTTTCTTTTTGTGCGATGATATCATTTAGTTCTAAATTCTTTTTATTCTTTTGGACCCACTTCAAAATTTCATTAATAATATTCTTTTGGTTATTATTAGCTTTTTCTCTATAACTATAACACATATTTTCTAAATTAATTCTTTCTCTAATAGCTTCAACATTTTTTTGATCTTGTTCTGCAAATTTTTTTGCTTCTTCAATTTTTTTTTCAATTAAATCTTCACTCATTTGCATTTTTTCAGCAATAACAGTACATTCATTTGTAACATTTTCTTTAATTTCTACAGCACTAACATTTAAAACTGAATTAACATCAACTTCAAAGGTAATATTAAATTTAATAGAACCAGCAGGTCCTTTTCCTTTAATTTTAACAGTAAAATCTCCAATTTTAACATTATCTTTAACTAACTTTCTTTCTCCTTGATAAATAGTAATTTTAGCTTCAGGTTGATCTTCAACAGTGGTTTTATATTTTTTAACTTTCTTAATAGGAATAGGAGTATTTTTTTTAATAATATTACTCATAATACCACCTTGAACTTCAATACCTAAAGAGAGAGGAGTAACATCAACAAGAACTAATTTTTCAAGTCCTTCATCATCTCCACATTCATTAGCTTTTAGAACTGAAGCTTGATATGCAGCTCCATAAGCAACTGCTTCATCAGGATTAATATTTTTACATAATTCTTTCCCATTAAAATAATCTTTTATCATTTCTTGTATTTTTGGTATTCTACTTGATCCACCTACTAATACTATATCATCTATTTCATTCTTTGATAATCCTGCTTCTTCCATTGCTTGTTTAATTGATTCAAAACATTTTTCAAATAAATCTTTACATTTTTCCTCAAATTCTGCTCTAGAAATAGTAATATTTAAATCTTCATCTTCAGCTAAATTTTCAATTTCGACAGTAGTTTCTATAGCAGAAGATAAAGCTCTTTTAGAATTTTCACAATATTGTTTTAATCTCCTTAAAGCTTTTTGATTAGATTCAATATCAACACCAGTTTCTTCTTTAAATTTCTCAATACAAAATTGCATTAATCGATTATCAAAATCTTCTCCTCCTAAATGAGTATTTCCACTGGTGCTTTTGACTTCAAAAGTATCTTCATTAAGAACAAGAATAGAGACATCGAAAGTTCCACCTCCTAAATCAAAGACAAGAACAGTTTTTTCATCATTACTCTTATGATCTAGTCCATAAGCAATAGCAGCTGCAGTAGGTTCATTAATAATTCTCATAACATTTAATCCTGCAATTCTTCCTGCATCTTTTGTACTTTGTCTTTGAGAATCATTAAAATATGCTGGAACAGTAATAATTGCATCTGTTATTGATTTATTTAAATAATCTTCTGCTATTTTCTTCATTTTACCTAATACCATTGCTGATATTTCCTCAGCGTGAAATTTTTTTATTTCATTTAAATATTCTACAACTATTACTGGATAATCTGAATTTTCATCTTTTTCTATTTTAAATGGCCATTTCTTCATATCTTCTTTTACTGTTTTATCTGTATATCTACGACCAATTAATCTTTTCGCATCATAAATTGTATTTTTATAATTTTGTGTTATTTTATCTTTTGCTGCTTGACCTATTAAACGTTCTTTTCCTTCAAAAGATACTACTGAAGGAGTCGTGTTCATTCCCATCTCATTTGGGATTATTTCCACTTTATCGTTGTTGTATACTCCTACACATGAATATGTTGTTCCTAAATCTATTCCTATCGCTTTATTACTCATTTTTTTAAAGGGTTTTTAATTTTTTATATTTTTCTAACTCAAGTTATTATATTTTATTTTTGATTTTAGATTTATTTTTTTTTTGCATTTTTTCGCTATTTCCGAGGAGTTTTTTATTCTTTTTTTATTTTTTATTAACTTTTTTATTTATGAATATTTATATTTTTTTTTATGTTTTTTAAATGAATTATTTTCAAAAAAGTTAATTTTTCATTATTTAAAGAATACTTCCTTCTTTAAGTTTGTATTATTCATTGTGAAAAACTCATTAAACTGCTTTATAAATAATCAAATTAAACTTATTTATCTTTATATATATATTAAATTCTGAATTTAAATATTAATTCTTTGTTAAATAAGACTTTAATTATTAATTTCATCGATATTGATCAAATTGTTTTATTTGAATTAGAAAAAAATAAAAATTATATTAATTACATTTTAAAAAAAATAAGGATAATTATTTAAAATATATTTTGTGAAATAAATGCTTTGATACATTAAATTAAATCAAAGATAATAATTTGACATCTCCCATAACACATTTTAATTATTTTATAAAAAAAGTGTTTTAGAAAAATTTTTAATTGATGGGTATAATAAAAATTTCAATTTATAAAAGATGTAAGAATAGTTTTTAATAAGATTCAGGTTTCTAAAATTTATATAATCAAAAAGATGATTATAGAAATTTATCAAATCAAAGAAAAATAAGTTAAAGTAATCATAAAAAATATAAATGGAAATTATATTTTCTATTTATCTAATAGGGAAGGAATTGCAAGAAATTAGTATTTTTTATCATTCTATTTACTAATGAATGTTACTGGTGGAAGTGAATATTCTACTTTTGAAATAAAAATATTTTTTTAAAATATTAGTTTTATTTATATTTATTTTTGAAATTTAGAAATACATTTTTTAATTAATGTATTTTGTTCATATTTAGGATTATTTAATAAGATATTTAGTTTTTTAATTAAATTATTTTCAATTTCTAAAGCCATACCTAAATTACCACATAAAATTATTAATTTTAATACTTTATTTATACAATCTTCTGTATTTAAAGTAATTGAAGAATCAAAAATTTTTATAATATATTGATTACATAATATAATTTCATTATTTGAATAAAAACAAAAATCTATAAAATTTTGAATAATTTGATTAAAAATTTCTATTTCTTTAGTATTAATACATAAATTAATTTGATTAATGAAAAAATTTTTATCTTTTTCTAGTTCTTCAATATAAATAGTAGCATTATCTTTATAATATATATTTAAATTTGGATTTAATTTATCTCTTTCTTTTTCTTCTTTTAATTTTTTTGATATTTCTTTTGCTTTTAAATAACCTTCTTTTTCTTCATTATTATCATACGATAATCTTTTTAATATTAAATTATTTTCTAATTGATTTTTTCTATATTCATTTTTTTTTTGAATGATATATTTATTCAAAGATTGAACATCAATAAATTTTTCATTTTTTCTAAATTCCATATTTTAATATTTAAAAATGTTAAAAAGAATTAATAAAAAAATATATTATAAATTTTGTTCATAATATCCAGAATTTTCCCATATTACTTCATTCTTTTCTTCACTTTTTTCATTTTCTTTGATTTCTTCATTTTTATTTTGAGATATTTTATTTTCAGATTTCCAAATAATGTTAGAACTACTAATATGTGTTACCTTATTTTTTTGTTTCAAATTTTCTAGTTCATTATTTTTATCAGTATTTTTATTTACAGTTAAACTCATATTTTTAGAACTTTCATCTTTAATATCAATTTCTTTTTTTTTTTGATTTTTATTATCTTTTTTATTACAAAGAATACATAACAATATAATCACAAAAAAAAAAATAAAAATAATTCCACAAAAAATATAAAGTATTATTAAATAAATTTTAATAATATTGTCTTTTTTATCTCTACATATTTTTTCATTTCCCACACAAAGACCATTAACACAACAAGAATTAACACATTCATCTATTCCATTTGAACATTCATATATTTTATTTTTATCTAAAAATCCATATCTACTAAAACCATATAAACTTTCTAAATTTAAAGAATAATTTAAATTATTATTATGTGTTGTTTTAATTTCTATTTTACTTGTTGGTATATCTAATGGATGAAAATTTGGGGATAATATTATTGGATATGAACTATCATTTTCTTGTAATGTTACTTTTCCTTCTTTATCATATGTTATAAACCAATTTTTTGAAAAAGAAATTAAATAATAAAAATAAAAAATATGCATTTTTTATTAAAAATTAATAAAAATAATAAAATTTAATTTTTCTTTTAATTTAGTTAGAATGAGTTTATAATTCTAAAAAGAATATGAACTAAAATATATTTTTTATTAACTAATTTTAAATTTAATATTCTGGTTCATGGGGATTGGGGATTGGGGATTGGGCCCAATCCCCAATCCCCAATCCCCAATCC
>JAEEGK010021739.1_pt1 | contig 13536 bp, 9 predicted proteins | sample 8958771 | NCBI WGS metagenome assembly JAEEGK01 (sample SAMN16246547, study PRJNA631951) | gut metagenome | biome: gut microbiome; feature: rumen; material: SC-attached | host: Bos | place: Iran: Karaj | collected 2018-10 | reverse complement strand
ATCCCCAATCCCCAATCCCCAATCCCCAATCCCCAAAACATAAATTTTATTTTATAAATTATAAAAAAATAATTAATATTTAATATATGTGGGGACGGGGATATTAATTAAAATAATTTGATTAAATCTAAAAATAAAAAATAAAATAAAAAAAATATTTATCAAAAACAAAAATTAAATTTAATTAATTAATTAAAAATGAATAAACTGATAGAAGAAAATGTTTCAAATCCAAATATTAATAACATAGAAATATTAAAACATAATAATGAAAATTCAAATAGAACACAACCAATAGCATCAATATCAAATATCCAACAAAAAACAATAAATTCTCAACAAGACAAAATAAACCAACAAGAACAAATAAAAGCTCAAATAAAAAAAGAAAAAAAAAGTTACTACGGTCACATATTAATATTTTGTGTTCTTTTATTAATAATAGAACAATACATAACATACGTATTTATAATAGAAATAAAAAACATAAAATGTAAGAATAATTTTATAACAAAAAAAAAAATAAAAAAAATTTTTTTAAAAAATAGTATCATCCTTAACATTTACAATAATAAGACTAATATTTTTTAACATATTATTTATATTATTAATGAGTGCATTTTATTTAACTTCAAGAACAAATCCAGGAGCAATTCCTTTATATTGGGGATTTTATATTGGAGATCAAGATTATAAAAAAAAAAGATATTGTTTACTTTGTCAAGTATTTAAACCTGATAGAGCTCATCATTGTTCTATTTGTAATACTTGTGTTTTAAATATGGATCATCATTGTCCTTGGGTTAATAATTGTATTGGATTTTATAATAGAAAATTTTTCATTCAATTACTTTTTTATTTTTTTTTATCTGTTTTATATTTGGATATTGTTTTTATTCCTCATACTTATAATTCTATTATGAAATTATATAAAGAAAGACATACTAAGAAAATTTCTTTTATTTTATATCATTTTTTTATTATTTTAAATCATGGAATTGATTTAACTTTAACTTATTTAGATTTTGAATTTTTTAGATTTCATTTAAAATTAGTTTTTAAAAATTGTACTACAATTGAGACTTTAGATCCTGATTTTGATAAAAAAAATAAATTTAATTTATCATTAAAACAAAATTGGGAACAAGTAATGGGAAATAATAAAATTTTTTGGTTTATTCCTTTAGTTATTGATACAGGTTATCCTATTGGAGATGGATTAACTTGGCCTGTTAATGAATTAGCAGATGAATTAAATGAAAGTGATATTAAAAAAAATGCAGATAAAAATAAAAGTAATTCGTCTTTTAATAGTAATAATAAATATAATAGAAATGTTCCAAATAATTTTGGGACTAATACTACTGCATATGAAAGTAATAATAATGTTATTAGGAAAAATTTAGGAAATAATTTATTTAGTGATAATTCAAAAAATATTGAAATGACAGAACAAAAAGTGAATAAATAATATGTTTATTTTTTTCATTATTATTTATTTATTTAAGTAATTTTTTTTTAATTAAAACTTTCTTTAATTGATAATAAAAGATTAATTTGTTAAGTAAAAAATACAAAAAAATTTTAAATAATTAAATTTAATTTTTTATTATCAATTAAAAAAGTTTTAGATTAAAACTTTGTTATTTAAAATAAAAAATTTATTTTTAAATGGAAGATAAATTTGATAATATAATCGTACTTTTAAATCAAGTTCAAATTACTAAATCAATTTGTTAATATTAAGATTTCTTTTTGAATTAAATATGAACTAAAATTGTTAATAATTAATAAATTAAACAAATAATTTATTCATGATAGTTAAAAGGTTTACTTTTCATAAATTATTACTTCTATGATTTTTATGAAAAACTATTTATAAAATTAAATTTTTTCAAAGAAAAGTAACTTTTATTGAATTTAATTTTCAATATTTCTTTTTATTTATAAAAATACAAAAATCTAATTTTAATTTTCTTTTTTTTTTAAGATAAAATAATTAAAGTTTTACATTTATATTTAATAATTAATTTAATTCTATTATATTTATTTATTTATAATATTTAATTTATTATTTAATATAAAAGATTTTCAAAATAAAAAAATCAATTGCAAAAAAATTCTTATAAAATTAAGATAATATTTAAACAATCATTTAAAATAAAATATTATTTATATCCTATATAATAAATATAATAAAAAATATTATTTATAACAAACATTAAACAAGAAATTAATAATTATAAAAGAATCATTTTTAAAATTTTAATCAAACGAATTAAAAAAAATGGGTTGTTGTTCAGAAAAAAATATAAATATAACTCGGAGAGAATCAAAAGGTTTATCATCAAACCGAGTAGACTCCTTTTCAAAAATAGAAGATTTTAGAAAAACATATGAATACCTTTCAACATTAGGCGCAGGTTCATTTGGAAAAGTTCGTTTATTCCGTAATAAAATGTATAAAAATTTAAAATTTGCAATAAAAACATTAAAAAAAGAAGGAATATCAAAAACAATGTATGAATGTTTAATTCAAGAAATAAATATTTTACGTTCATTAGACCATCCATACATAGTAAAATATTATGAAACATACGAAGATGATTTTTACATAAATATAGTAATGGAATATTTATCAGGTGATAATTTATATAAATACATAACATTAAAAAAACATTATAATTTCACAGAAAAAGACATGTCAGAAATAATACATTTATTATTAAAAGCATTATTATTTTGTCATAATCATGGTATTGTTCATAGAGATGTAAAACCAGAAAATATTTTATTTGAAAAAAACAATGATTATTCAACAATGAAATTAATTGATTTTGGTTTAGCTACAAATACACATAAAACTGATAAAAAGACTGTTGGAAGTCCTTATTATATGTCACCTGAAATTATTAAAGGACAATCAAATTCAAAAACTGATTTATGGTCTGTTGGTATTATGTTACATTATATGTTAACTGGGAAATTTCCATTTGAACCTAATGAAAAATATCAAATTTTTGATGTTATTACTAAAAAAAATTTTGATGATACTATTATTAAAAAATGTAAATGTTCAAATGAAGCAAAAGATTTAGTTTGTAAATTAATTGTTAAAGATGTTGATAAAAGATTATCTGCTAAAGAAGCATTAAAACATCCTTGGTTTAAAAGATTTGAAGATGAAGAAATGGAAGAAGAAATTCATATTGATCATTCTATGATAGAAATGTTAAAAACATTTTCAAAAAAGAATTTATTTCAAAAAGAAATTTTATTTTTTATGGCAAAAATAGCAGAAGGAGAAGAAGTAAAAAAATATAAAATAATGTTTAATAAATTAGATATAAATAATCTTGGAGTTTTAACATATGATGAATTAAAAGAAGCAATAATAGAATTAAAATTAAATGTTAATGATGATGATTTAAAAATAATTTGGAATGGAATTGATTTTCATAAAGATGGTCAAGTTAATTATACTGAATTTTTAGCTGCAATGACTTCATCTATTGAAACAAATAGAGAAGAAAAAGAATGGAGTGCTTTTAAATATTTTGAAGATAATAATTCTCCTGGTTATATTACTTATAATTCTTTGTTACAAACTTGCCAAGCTTTTAAATTAGCTATTAATGAAGATGAAATTAAGAAAACTTTTGAGAAAGAAAATCAAGAAAAAATCAATTTTGAAATGTTTAAAAAATTAATTGAAGAAGAAAATGAATAGTATTTTGTTTTTTTTTTTTTTAATTTTTTTTTTAGGTATTTTATTTATTATTATTGTTTTAATTTATACTTTTTTGGTAGATTGTTTTCTTTTTATTATTTTTACATTAGATTATATTTAATTTTTTTTTTTAAATATTAAACAATTTAATCTTCTTTAAAATGGATTCCTCTCATTTTTCTTTCAAATTCTTCTTGCCTTTTTTCTTCTTTTTCTTTTTCTTTTAGTCTTTCTTTTTCTTCAAATTTTTCTAATTCTTTTCTTGCCCATTCATTGTTTGATTTTGAAGTATAATAACATAATGGAATCATTATTACAAAAAAAATAATATATTCTTTAATTTCATATAATCTTTTAAAATTTAAATTATAATTAAATTTTGTAAAATCTTCCCATGAAATTTCACCTGAATTAATTTTATTAAAAACAACTATAAATATAATTAAGAAAATAATTCCAATTTTTATTATAATTCTCTTTTTTGGTAAAGGTTGTTCTTCTTCTTCATATTCCATTTAAAAATTAAAAAAAATATAATTTTAAAAAATAGTATTGAAAAAATTAAATAATATTATATTTCAATAATTATTATTTTTAGGATAATATTTTTGTTGACCTAAATATTTTGGTTTTTCAAAATATCCACCATAAGGATTTGTACTATTATCAAAAAATTTTTTTTCTTTATCTTTATTTATTGATTTATGACTAAAACTATTAATTCTTCTATTTGATTTAGGTAAATTTACTTTTGCTTGAATTGTATTTTTTAATCTAATAGGTACTTTTAAATTACTAATAATTACTTCATTATTTAAATTACTATCAGTTATTATTTTTTCAACATTTTCATAATAATCTTTTGGACAATTTGGATCAAGTAATTTTTTAATAACATCTTTACCTAATTTTTGATTAAGAATATTTAATATTTCTTCATTATTTATTATTTGATTAATTATATCTGAATTAGAATTATTATAATTATTACTATAATTAAGTGTATTATTTTTCTTTTCTGATGATTTATTTCTAGTGTTTTTAAAATGTAATCTAACTGCACTTTTTAACCTTTTTTTTTCAAATTCAATATTTTTCATTGCATTAGAAAATTGTTTTGATTTACTAACTTGATATTTAAAAAAATCTCTTTTTGGTGATTTTAAATTATTCTTTTTTATAATTCCTTTATTTTCTTTTTTTAAATCTTCATTTTCATTTGATAAATAAACATTTTCTGTAATTTGTTTTGCAATTGTTTCTTCTTTATAATCATTTGATAATGATAATGCTTTATTTTCAGTTAATAAAGCTTTCATTGCAAAAACAGCTTGTTTAAAATCTTCAATTAATTCATCAATAAAATTAATAGTTGGTTTTTTATTTATATAATAATCTTCTAATGAAGTAATTGAATTTAAAGTATTTTTTAAATTATCTAATGAATTTTGTCTTGATTCAAATTTTCTAACTAAATAATTAATTAACATAGGATTTTCAATTGATATTGAATTTTTTGTATTAAAATTAATAGACATTACTTTTTATATAATTTAAAATTTATTGATAATTAATATTTTAAAATTATATATTTATTTATCAAATTTAGGAATACCAGTTATAATTTGTTTATTATCTAATTTTAATGAATATAAAATATTTTCTGCATCTTTTGTTAATTTATTATTTTGCATTAATATTTTCTTAATATTTGTTTTTCGAAAATAATGTAAACCATTATTTGTTAAATTAATTTTAATGATTATTAAATCATATAATTTATCCCAAAGTGTATTCACTAAATTTTCAATTCCTTTATCACCAATTTTAATATTTTCAGATAAATCAAGTTTAATTAATGTATGTTTAAAGTCACATTTACATAAATCATTTATTCCAATATATGAAATATTATTATTTGATAATGTTAATTCAGTTAATGTAGTAAAATTACATTGAAATATATATGATATACCTTTATCTCCTAATTCATTTAAATCTAAATTTAATTTTTTTAAACTTTGTAATCTTGCATTTTTCAAATTATACATTCCTTGTACACCAATATGATTTTGTGATAAATTTAATTCTTGAATATTTATAAAATTATAACAATTAAAATATTCAATATCATTAGAAAATAAATTTTGATTTGACAAATCTAAAACAAAAACTTTACTTTCATCAATAAATTTTCTTTTCTTTTCTTTTATATAATAAATTTTGTCAATAATATCTTTTTCAAAAATATTTCCTTTATTATCATTTTCATTACAAGATAAATTTAATCCAAAAACATAATATTTATCTTCAATTTTTTGAATTAAAGGAGAACCACTTTCTCCTTCTTTTAAAGGAATTTTATAAGTAATAACATTATCATCTTGTGTTTCAGCATTTGTATAACCATAATATAATTCATTATTTAAATTATAACCATAAATATGAATATCAATTGAAGGTAAAGTTTCAATTTCTATAAATTCAACTCCTAAAAATGATTTAGATATTTCTTCATTAAAAATTAAAGTTGCCCAATTATCTCTACTTAAATGATTATTTCCAAATATTTTTGTTACATTATTTTTTATTGGTTCATATTTTTTACCATTTGAATGTTTATATATTATTTCTGTTGAAAAAGAATTTGTTTTTATATCATATATATTACTTGCTAATGTTAATACTAAATTTTCACCTATTAAACATCCTGTTGATTTAAATTGTTTTCCATTTTTTATACATTCTATTTGACCTATACAATTTTCTGGATATTTATTTATATTTTCTACTTTATAGTTTTTAATTAATGAATCATCTTGAAAAAGTTCATCTTCATCTTTTTCAAATGTATTTAAATTATTTACATTTTCAATATCTTCATCATCTATTTTTTTTGGTTCAATTCTTGTTATATCTTTTAGTTTGTTTTTATCATAAAGACTTATTTGGGATTCTAATATTAAATTATATAGTTTATTTTTTGAAGAATCTGAACCCATAATAAATAATTTATATTTTATTTATAATTTCTATTATTTATTATATTTTGATACTTGATCTTATTTGATTTATAATTATAAATTATTTATATGATATTTACTTAGCTTTCTGATTTTATGAAGATAAAAGCGAGTATATTTTTTAATATGAATGATGATTGATTATATAATTTATTAAATTATATAATCTTTTTCTGAGATTAAACAATTATTATTCTTTTTAAAATATTTTTTATTTTAGTAAATTAATAATAAATTCAAATTAATGGATAAAAAAAATTCATTAAATAAAGATATAAATTTACAAGAACTATTAAAAATCTATTTACAAATAGAAAAAGAAATTTTAGATAAAAATGATTTTGAAGACAATATATATAAAGACTTAAAGGAAAATATAAAATTATATCCTATTAACTCACAAAATTTTATACAAATACCATATAAAAATTATAATGATGATTTAATATTTATATCATATCCTCAAAATAATTATTTAATATTATTATTAAACAACATTTATTTATGTATTCAAAATAATTCATTTATTTTTAAATTTTATCCATTAAACTCATTTGCAACAGAAATAACAAATAATAATATTACAATACTACAAAATTTATTCTCTAATAAATTACTATCAACTAATAATTTAAATTTAAAATACATTACAGAAAATTTTAAACCAAGATTACTTTTAACATTATTAGGAATAAGACAAACAGAAGGAAGTATTGACAATTTTTTACCTCCAGATATAAATTTATTAATAAATAAATTTCAAGAAAAAAATAATCCTAAATCAATATTAACAGTAGGCGCAAGGGCATTATGTAAACATTGTCATAGAAGTATATCAGATCCATTTTGGCCTAATCAAACAGGTAAAGAAAAAGAAAAAAATGAAAATGGAATTAAAATGTTAAATTTATTTTTAAATAATTGTATTTGGATTAATATTCATGGATTACCTCATCAAATTAATATTATTGAATTAAGAATTGATAAAGGTTATGGTATTAGATGGGAAATTAATGGATTTTTTAGAGGTTTTTTAGAACCACAAATGGAAAATGGACATGAAAAAAATTGGATACATTAATTAATTATTTTATCATAAAAAATATATTAAATAAATAATATTTTATTATTTACTCTTTTTAATTATAATTAAAATTTACATCATCTTTGAAATTTTTTATATTTGATGTTATTTTCTTTTTAAATATATTATAAGATATTAATTTATTTTCACCTTTCATTAATTTAGAAATGAAATTATATATTTCATTATTATTATCTTCATTAAATTTCATTTCATTTAAAATTTTAATGAAATTTATTTCGAAAATAAATCTATCTTTATTAATTAATAACCCTTTATGAAAACCAAAATATTTAAATAATTTATTATATAATTTTTCATCTAAAATTTTTTGTAAAAAATCAATCCATTGAGAAAAAAATAATAATCTATCATTTAATTTAGAACTTAAAGTATTAATTTCATAAAAAAATTGATTTTTGATATCAAGCCATCCTAAATTCCAAATTGAATATCCTTCTTTACAAAAAGAAGGGGCAGGAATATAAAAAATATTATTTAATGTGTATAACATTGTCATACATGCATATCTTTCTAAACCATTCATTGAAAAACCTTTTTCTTGATAATTATGAATTTTTAATGACTCTGTTAAAATATTTAATGATAATGATATTATTTCATCAAAATTTTCTAAATCTTTTTCATCATCTTCATCATTTTCATTATTTTCATTATTTATATTTTCAATTTCTTCATTATTTATATTTTCATCTTCTTCATTATTTATTTTATATTTAATATTTATACTTAATATTCCATTTTCTTTTTGTTTATCATAACATGAAAATTCAATATATTTTTTAATTTTATTATTCATTTGAATTGAATTTATATCAAAATTATAATCATTTATTCCAGAATATGTAATACAAACAATACAATTATTATCTTTTATAAAACTTTCTTTAACTAATAAAAAAATTAAATTTGCTTCATATTCTCCATTTTCATTTAAAATTTGATTATTATTTCTAATAAATCTTCTTTGAACACGATAATAACTTAATTTATTAACAACAACAGTCAAAAAATCTTCTCCTTTATTAACAACATAAATATCTTCTCCTTTTTTATCAGTAATCCCTTCATAAATAACTTCTTTAGAATTTTTAAAAATAGAAATTTCAACGTTTTGAATAGGTTCATATATTCCATTTTGAAATTTTTCATAATTAAAAACACAAATTTTCAAATTACAAACTTTTTCAGTAAACATTTCAACATTAATATTATTATATCCTTTATCTAAATTAATTAATTTTCTCATAGTTTCATAATTCTTTTTAGTTACTTCTAATAGATATTTTCCAGGTAAAATCAAATATTCAAATATTCCTTTACTTTTCTCATTTATTTTAATTTTAATTTCCTTATCATCAATATATTTATCATTATCATCATCTTTCCATTTTTTTAAAGTAACATTACAATTAGAAATATGATTCATATCATCTTTTCCTTCATTATCTTTTAATCTTTCAAAAATATGAATTTCAAAAAAAGAATTTTCTTGAGTGTATAATCCAATATATTTTTTTATTATATAATCTTTAGGAAAAATATTAGTAAAAGTTAAAGTCATCCAAATTCCCATAAATTGTCTACTTTCTTTAACTTCAATTAAATATGAATCATAAGGTAAATTATTAATAATAATATAACCTTCATTATTTGTTTTTTCAGTTAATTTAAATTTACCTTTCATATTTCTTGCTATTCTTTTATCTGTTATTATTTCTTGGCCAAGTCTATTAAAAGATGATTGTGATTGATTAAAAAAATTTGATTTTGTTGACATTGATTCTATATTTTGACTTTCAAAAATATTTTTTGCTGAATATGATTTTTGTTTTCTAATTTTATTACTTGTTATTGTTGTTATATTATTATTATTATCATTATTATTATTATTTATTATATTTGGAAATCCAGTTGATTGAGGACGAAACATACTTTCTTTTTCTTTTAATCTTCTTTTTTTTATTACTTCTTTTCTTTTTTTAGGATTTATATCATTTTCAATATCAGTCCATGCTTCTTCTGAAACTTGAATTATTTTACTATTTTTTAATAAATAAATATTAACTTCTATATTTGATAAAAAAGATTGTTTAATATTATTATTTTTATCTTCTTCAATAATTTCTTTACTATCATTATTATTATTCTCTTCTTTTTCATATAAAATTATTTTTCCTTGAAATTTAGGAAGAAAAGTAACAATTTTATCTAAAATTTCATTTATTTTTGGCCATTTTCCAGTTTTTAATTTACTATGAATTAAAGAAATTTCAGGTTCAGAATTTTCTTTCTTTGTACAAATTTGAATTTCCATTGCACCAATTCTAACTTCTTTATATCTATCATTTATATATTGAACTTTTTCATATGCTTCACCATTTTTAATTTTAGGTAATTTATATTCTTCTTCAATTAAAATATCAGTATCAATTGGTTTAAGTAAAACATTTATAAATGGAAATCTCATTTGAATACATTTTTGTAATCTTAATGCGAAATTTTTATATAATTCACTTGAATGAAAAGTATGCATTGAATGTTCTTGACAATTTGAACAATATTCTATTGTTATTGAATATTGATTATCTTCTAAATATTTATATTCTATAAATTCTTGTAATTTATTTTTTTTTAATTTTACTATTTCATTTATATTTCTTAGTTGTTCTACATTATTTTTCTCATAATAATAACCTAAACCTGAATCACCGTAATCATAATATTTTTTCCTTTTAAAAATACCATTTGGAATCCATGCTTTTTCATGTATTGCTGGGAAATAGTAATTATCTAATAATCTACTTATTTTATGCTCTTTTTTTCTTAAATATTGTCTTTGTTCTTCGTTTAAATGTGCTTTTTTTTTTTTTTTCTCAAATTCGATTAATTTACTCATTCTATTTTTTATTTTTTATTCTATTTTGATTAATTAAACATTTTTCAGAAAATTCATTTATAATAATTAAATTATAAAATACCTTTAAATCAAATAAATCATAGAAAATTTTTTTTATTCCAAAAGAAATTTAAAATATATCTAAATTAGTAATTTAATTTATAATAATAATATATATTATTTTATTTGAAAAATTATTATTTTAAGACATATTAATTGGTTTAGTTTCATCATTTAAATTTTTACTTCCAATAGGACTAATAATTTTAGAATCATCATCAAACAAAGAATGTCCTTCATCTTCTGTATTAGAAAAATTTTTTTGTCCATAAATCATTTTATTAAATAGAAAATAAATCCCATCTAAATCAAAATTAAATGTAACATCCTTATCTTTAAAAACACACATAACAATAACAAAAATAACAATAAACAAAATAAAAAAATAAAAAAGAAAAGTTCTAAAAAAGCTTTTATAAGGACAAGGTATAACAATAGGATCATATTTAACACCATTAACACAAGTATCACCAGGAATTCTTCTATAACCTTTAGAAATTTTATAAACTCGATTACAAACAAGAGGAGGTTTATTAATAACAGCATCATCAATTGTTTGATCACCAATTCTAGTACAAGGAGAACCAGGTTCACTTCTTTCATAACCCATATCACACATATAATCTAATTCAGTACAATCACAATTTAATTTAGTAATTTTTCTCTCAAATTTTTCAGTATTTACACATTTACTTTCTCTTTTTCTTCTCACCATTTGAATTTTATGACCTAATAAACATTCAACACCAGCTCTACCATCACTTGGTGACCAAATTTCATAATCACTTTCAGGTGAACCTGGTTTATCAGGATATTTACATGTATCATATACTTTACCAAAATTTAATCCTATTGATATTCCCTTTTTTATACCTTGTTTCATACTCTCACCATAAATTATGAAATTATGACTTTGAGATGTTGGTTCTATTACTATATTTCTAATTAAAAATTTTTCATCTGATATTATTTTCTCTTCCCATGTTAAACCTTCATCCCATGTGTAATATATTTTATTTGATGGTTTTTCATCATCTGCTAAAAGAATTAAACCACCTCCATCACCTATTTCATATATGTGACTTCCTTTACGTATTTCAAACCAAGTTAAACCTCCATCACGTGATAGGAATGTTGATACATCTTTAGTAAGGTAGTGACCTACGTTTCCATTTCCTATTATTAATCCTGCTGCTGAATCTACACTATAAAATGGTGGATGATCTGAGGATGTTCCAAATAAATTTAAATAACAATAATCACCACAATTATATTTTTTACCTTCACTATCACGTTCAGGTGCTTTTAATCTTTGCCAATCACCACCTCTATTAAATGTAATTTCTGATTTAATGTAATCTTTATATGAAATATCTAATATATGATGACTACCTTTATTTTCTTTTTTATCTTTTGACATTGATTCTTTTTTCTTTTGTTGTAATTTTTGAATTTCTTTAGCAGCATATTTCATATATTTCCCACTAATAATATTTGCAATATAAACACCTTCAACTGAATTAACTTTCTCAAAATCACATTGATTCCCTTCTCCTCTTATATTATTTTTCAATGATAAACTATATTTCAAACCTCTTGGTCCACTTGTATAAATATGACCATAAAATGAATTTTCTCCAAAATGATTAATATGAAGAAAAACACTATGAAAAGTAGAATCTAAAAAAACATATGAATGTTCCAAAAATGATTTTTGATTAGTTTCAATTGGTTGTAAATCATAATCAAAATGAGTAGATTTACCACCTAATAATTGAACTTCTTGTGCTTCTTGATCAACAACACTAGCAACAAATAAATAATGATTAGTAACTAAAAATTTATTTCCTCTACTAGCAAGAATTTTATAACTTTTAAAAAAGTCATCAGAATAAATTAAATCAACTTTATAATTCCATTGAGTATATTTTTGATCACCAATACCTCTTGGTTCATAACTCATTAAAATTCTTTCTTTAGGAACACCTTTTTTAATTTGACTACTTTCAACAATACCCCAACCAAATTGAACAACATATTTTCCAATTAAATTCCAATTAACTCCTAAATCATTTGTATAAAAAACTTCTTGATAAATTTTACAAGGTTCTCCTATGAAATCATTACATGATGTATAAGCAGAAGCTAAACCCCAATTACGTTCTGTAGGATGAAATATAAATTCGTTTATTCTTCTACCATGATTTAATGCTTTAACTTTTAAACCACATTGTTCTCCTATCCAATTTATACCTTGAGTACCAAGGAAGATTAATAATGTTTTATCAGCTGGTGATTGAATTATTGATGATACTTTTCCTATTTCTTTTTCATTTTCTTCTAATTCGTCTTTACCTGTGTTTGTAAATATATCGTTTAGTTTTTTCCAATTCATTCCACGGTCTTCACTACGATATATACTGTTTTTTTCAGTTAGTATTATTGATATTGAATTATCCTCACCACACCATATTAAATCACGGGGAATACTATCCAGTTCAAAATGACTGAAGTCTATTGAACCTTGTGTTTGTATTATGTGTAGGAATAGAGATAGAATTATTAGATGAGGAATTGTAAATGGATTTAACATTTTTTTAAAATAATGTTTTTTATATTTTTAAAAATAATATATTAATTTATTTTTATTATAAAAACAATTTTGAGAATATAAAAAATTGACTCTATAAATAAAAAATAAATATTTTCAAAAATGGGG
>JAEEGK010021738.1_pt1 | contig 13537 bp, 9 predicted proteins | sample 8958771 | NCBI WGS metagenome assembly JAEEGK01 (sample SAMN16246547, study PRJNA631951) | gut metagenome | biome: gut microbiome; feature: rumen; material: SC-attached | host: Bos | place: Iran: Karaj | collected 2018-10 | reverse complement strand
CCATGCTTGAGCCAGTTTGACAAGGGCATCATCGGCTGTGACGAACTGTTGGGCTGGGGTGTGGATAGCGCAGCGGCGATCATGTCGTGGAGGGGTGCCGAGCCTGGCGCCCAAGGCGCCCAACTGGGCCACGATGTGGTCATGACGCCCGTTGACCCCTTGTATTTTGACTATTATCAGACTAAGAGCACATGGAACGAGCCGTTGGCCTTCGGCGGTTGCAACACGTTGAAGAAAGTGTATGATTTTGAACCCGTGGCCGACAAATTGCCAGCCGACAAACGAGGCCATATTCTGGGAGCCCAGGCTAATGTGTGGACCGAATACATCACCTGTGAGCCTCAAGTCCAGTATCAGGTGCTCCCCCGCATAGCTGCCCTGGCCGAGGTGTTGTGGCTGAATCCCCAAGACAAGAATTATCAGGACTTTAAGGAACGTTTGCCTCGACTGGCCGACATCTACAGGCTGTACAGCTGGACCTATCGCGCCAAGAGCTTGACAGCCGAAGACGAGGCTAATGACTAACTGTTGCGTGACGGATATGATTTTATTACAATAAAAAACCTTCATTTGTTTGAATATTAAAAATAAAATCATATATTTGCACCCAAATAATGATTACCAAAAAGGCTCACACACGCTGTTGAGCCTTTTTGTTTAACCAAAGAGTCAAGTCAAAATTCATGTTTAATTCTTAAGCTTTATGATGATGAAAAAAATCCTACTATTGCTTTTGCTTGCGGCAGGCACGGTCGGCATGGCGCTGGCCGTCACTGCCGACGATGTGAGAATCTACATCAATCCGGGCCATGGCGGGTGGGGTCCTAACGACCGCCCCATGGCCACTATCTCTTATCCGATGCTCTCCGAGACCGGCAGGCCCGACACCTGCGGCTTCTATGAGAGCAACACCAACCTGTGGAAAGGTCTGGAAATGCGTGAGGCACTCAAGCGCATGGGCGTCAAGGGCGAGAACATCACCATGTCGAGAACGGCCAGCGGGCCTTTCCCCTATGACGGCAACACCTATGGTGCCTACAGCAAGCCATTGACGGTGATTTCGGCCGAGGCCGAGGAGGGCGACTATGACATGTTCATTTCGATTCATTCCAACGCCCTGACCGAGGGCACCTCGACCAACTATCCGCTGTATATCTACCGTGGCACCGATGCCGAAGAGGCTGTGAGCGGCAGCAAGGCCATGTGCCAAAAGAGTTGGCCTCTGCACTGGATGAACGAGGTGGATCCCACGAGTTCCTACAGCCGCACGAATACCTATATCAAGGGTGACGTCAGCTTCTACGGCAGTGGCTCGAACAGCACCAACACGGCATCGGGCGTTACTTATTACGGCTACCTGGGAGCGCTCAAGCACGGCGTGCCCGGTTTCCTGGTGGAGGGTTACTTCCACACCTATCAGCCCGCCCGTCACCGCGCCCTTAACCAGGACTATTGCCGTCAGGAAGGCATCCGCCTGGCGCGTGGCGCAGCCGATTACTTCGGCATCAACGGCGAAACAACCGGTTACATCATGGGTAGCGTCAAGGATGCGGTCAACAGTCTGCAACACAGCCTGTACACCTATGCCTCGGGTTCTATCGATGCCAAAGCTCCCGTCAATGGGGCGGTAGTCAGCCTATACAAGGGCGGTACTCTGGTGAATACCTACACGACCGACGGCAATTACAACGGCATCTTCGTCTTTGACAACCTGGCTCCCGGCAACGATTACACCATCAGCGTCAGCTGCGAGGGCTATGATGAGTTGCTGAATCAAGGCAGTTACACCGTCAAGGCCAACGAGACGACCTATATGGTGCTCTATCTTGAAGGCGGTGAGCCTCTCGAACCCGACGAGCCCGTCAAAGGCATCTTCGCCTATAACCTGAACCGCAGCATTGATGACAACGGCAAGTATGTCTTCACGTTTGACTGCAACAGTGAGCCCAACGAGGCCTATCTCGTGTTCACCGACAGCGTGAGCGGCGAGGAGGCCGGACGCATCACCCTGAGCGGTATCGTCGAGGGCAGCAATACCCTTACGTTTGCCCCCGAGGAACTGCCCGGCAACGATGGCCAAGTGCTGGCATGGTCGGTGAACGTGGTAGGCAAACCGATTACCGCTATCGACCGCCTGAATGCCGTCAATGCTTCCTATACCCGCGCCACCGTCGCTATCGACCGCAGCCCCGAGAGCAGCCACTTCGGCACCATTTACGTGGGCGAACGCGTGGGTTCGAACAATGCCGGCAATGGCCTGTATGCCTGTGACATCGACGGCAGGCCCCGCAACACGACGGTATATCGCGGAGGCCAGGCACTGAGCAACTGTTTCCGCATCAGTGTGGACGGTGAAGGCAAGGTTTACATTCCTGACTGGGCCGATGCCACTTCGGGCATCTATGTCGCCGACCCCGACAATCTGGGCGGCACGTTCACCCCGTTCTTTGAGGGCACGCGAGCCAGCTCGGGCCTGATTACCAACGGCAACGGTGAGGGCGTGGGCAGTTCTGTTCCCAGTGTCTGGGTTCAGGGCAATGGCGCCGACTCCAAGCTTTATGCTTATCTTGAGGACGTTATCGGTCCGTCAGGCAAGGGCAACGGCGTGGGTGTCTATAACATCGGACAGCCCGATGGCAGTCTGCTCGCCATATGGAACCAGGCTCCCAATAAATACTTTGACATCGGAGCGCTCGAGCAGAGCACCAACGGTAACATCATTGCCGACCCGGCAGGTCGCGGCATCTGGGTTTGCCAGAACCGCAGCAAGGGCCAGAACACTGCTGCAGTGCCTTCGCTCGTGTTTGTAGATAATGACGGCAACGTCCTGTTCAACAGCGGCACCGATTTGACCGCGCTCAATGGCTCGGTAATCGCAGGTTTCGCCATCAATAACAGCAACGACGTAATGGTCATCAACGACGGTGACGGTATTGTCCAGTTCTTTGACATTACCTGGAACGGCAATGTGCCCGTCTTGACCGCCAATGGCACCTCGTTTACTGCCGATGCCCGCACCAGTGCCAATGCCATTTACCAGATGGCGTTTGACTGGGGCGGCAACCTCGTGTGTGCCGGCAAGAACATCGGCATCTACTCAATTCCGACCGACAATAACCAGAGCACGACGCCTGCACGCACTGCCCTGAGCGTCGTCAAGAAGGATTTACCCGTAGACACCTCATTTGTCAAGGGTATCTTTGCCTACGGCCTCAACAGTGCCCAGAACGATGATGGCAGCTACACCTTCATCTTTAACGCCAACACCACCGCTCGTGGTGCCAGCCTCATCTTCACCGATAACACAACCGGTGAGGAAGTGGGCCGCGTGGCACTGGCCGATGTGGTCGAGGGTGAGAACACCATCACATTGACCGAGGAGCAGTTGCCCGGCAACGATGGCCAGGTGATGAACTGGGCTGTGAATGTAGTGGGTGACGCCATTACCCGCATTACCCGCCTGAACGACAACTATGCTTCCTATACCCGCGCCGCCGTTGCCATCGACCGCAGCCCCGAGAGCAGCCACTTCGGCACCATCTATGTGGGCGAGCGCGTTGCCAAGAACAATGCAGGCAACGGTATCTATGCCTGTGACATCAATGCCCGCCCGATGAATTCTAGTGTTTATAACGGCGGCATCACTTGGGCCAACAACATGCGACTGGCCGTGGATGGCGAGGGTAAGATTTATATTCCCGAATGGGGTGATGCCACTTCGGGCATCTATATCGCCGATCCTGACCACCTGGATGGCACTTATACCCAGTTCTTTGTCGGTAGCCGCAACTCCAGCGGTCTGATTACCAACAATGGCGAGAGCGTCGGCGGTTCGGTACCTGGCGTTTGGATTCAGGGCACGGGCGCCGATACCAAGCTGTATGCCTTCCTCGAGGACGTTATCGGTCCCTCGGGCAAGGGCAACGGTGTGGGCATCTACAACATCGGTCAGCCCGATGGCAGCCTGCTCACCACCTGGGACAAGGCTCCTGACAATTACCTTGACGTGGGTACGCTCATGATCAACGGTAACGGCAACATCATCGCCGACAATGGCGGACGTGGCACTTGGGTCATGCAATACCGCAGCAGTGGCCAGAATCTGCAAAGTGTGCCTTCGCTCGTGTTTGTCAATAACGATGGCGAGGTGGTTTACAACTCAGGTAGAGACCTCAGTTCGTTGACCGGTTCACTGATGTCGGGCTTTGCCATCAACAATAGCAACGACATGATGGTCATCAACGATGGTGACGGTGTGCTGCAGTTCTTCAACATCACCTGGAACGGCTCCACCCCCACCCTCGTGTCTAACGGCACTTCGTTCATCGCCGATGCCCGCAGCAGTGTCAATGCCATTTACCAGATGGCGTTTGACTGGGGCGGCAACCTGGTGTGCGCCGGTGGCAATGTGGGTATCTATTCGATTCCCACTCAGGACAACCAGAGCACTACCCCCGCCAAGTCATCTCTCACCGTCACCAAGGGCCAGGGCGGCCTTGCCGGTGATGTGAACTGTGACGGTATCGTGAATATTTCCGATGTCACTGCCCTCATCGATCACTTGTTGGGCAGCAGTCCCGAACCGTTTAACGAGCGGGCGGCCGACGTCGACGGCAGCTCGGCTATCAATATCGCCGATGTGACAGCGCTCATCGACAGCCTGCTGGGTGCTTTCTGATTCATTGTTTAACTCAACAAAAGAATTTTTTGATGATGAAAAATAATATGATATTCATGCTCCTGATGCTGACTGGCATCGTGAGTGCAAGTGCTCAAATCCTGAATGTGACGTCAGTCGAGCGCCTGGATGTTCCCGTTGCTGCCAACGGTATCATTCAGCAGGCCGTCGCTGTCAGTCCGCAAGGCGACTATATCCTGCTGTCGACCGACACCAAGCAGGGTCTTGTCAAATGGGACCTGTCAACAAATAGTACTACCAGGCTCACCGATAAAGAAGGTGCCGGCAGCAATGTGTGTATCAGTCAGGATGGCGGTCAGGTGGTTTATGGCGAGTTGTCCTATAAGAACAAACGCCGCCATGAAGCCGTCAAAGCCATCAACCTGGCCACCGGCAAGTCAACGACGCTGGTGAAGCCCACCCGTGACTTGCAGGGCTTTAACGCCGGCAATGCCACTGCTACGGTAGTTGCCGACGGGCAGGTCAAGTCTTTTGCTCTTGCCAAAGGCGTATCTGACGCTGGCAATCGTCCCGTGCTGTCGAGGCATCACTTGAAACTCTACATCACCCAGGGTGGTGTGACGACGCTGTTGGCACCCAATGGCCCCGACGAGCGTTACATCTGGGGCTCGCTCTCGCCCGATGGTAGCCGAGTGCTCTACTACGTGAGCGGCCAGGGGACTTTTGTGTGTGACATCGACGGCAGTCATGTCACTGCTATGGGCAACCTCACGGCTCCCAAGTGGTGGGACAACAAGACCATCGTAGGCATGGACGAGGAGGACGGCGAATATACCATCACGGCCTCAAGGATTGTCGCACGCACGCTCAGCGGCGAGCAGCAGGTGCTCACCGGCGATGACGTGATTGCTACCTATCCCCTGCCCTGTGCCCAAAGCGGAAAAATCGTCTTCTCGACCCCTGACGGCCAAATCTACCTGATCACGGCAGAATAACGGTCACGGTCATTAGAAAAACGCCTTAAAATCCAGCGCACTGCCCCCAAATCATTGGGCAGTGCGCTCATTTTTATATAGAAAAACACTGCCTATTGGGGTTGGAGAAAGAAAAATGTGTTAATTTTGCAGTTTGAAACAACTATTAACCGACTAATGATATAACACAAAATGGGTAAGAAACTGACTGACCGAGTGACTTGGGTAGGTAAAGTGGACTGGGAATTGAAGCGTTTTCATGGCGACGAGTTGTCCACCCACCGCGGCTCAAGTTACAACTCCTACTTGATCCGTGACCAGAAGACGGTCCTCATCGACACCGCTTGGCTGCCCTACAGCCGCGAGTTCATCAAGAACCTGAAGCAGGAGATTGACCTCAACAAGATTGACTATATCGTGATGTGCCACAACGAGATTGACCACAGCGGAGCCCTCGTGGATCTGATGCGCGAAATCCCCGAAACGCCCATCTACTGTACCGCCAAGGGCGAAGCCATCATCCGTGGCCATTACCACCAGGACTGGAACTTTGTCAACGTCAAGACCGGTGACACGCTGGAGCTGGGCGATACTACGCTGACCTTTATCGAGGCCACGATGCTGCACTGGCCCGACACGATGTTCTGCTACCTGAGCGGTGAGGAAATCCTGTTCAGCAACGACGGCTTCGGCCAGCACTTTGCCACCGAGTCGCTCTATGACGACCAGGTGTGCATGGATGAGGTCTTGCAGGAGGCCGAGAAATATTATGCCAACATCCTTGCCCCCTTCAGCCCGCTGGTGGCCCGCAAGGTGAAGGAAATCCTGGCCATGAACCTGCCCGTGAAGATGATCTGCCCCAGCCATGGCATCATCTGGCGCAACAACCCCGGCCTGATTATCGAGAAATACCAGCAGTGGAGCGACAACTACCAGCAGGACCAGGTGACCATCGTCTATGACACGATGTGGCAAAGCACACGCCTGATGGCACAGGCCATTGCCGACGGCATCCGTGAGCAGTCGCCCACGACGACGGTGAAGCTGTACAATGCCGCCCAAAACGACAAGAACGACATTCTTACCGAGGTGTTCCATTCCCGTGCCGTGCTCGTGGGCTCTCCCACCATCAACAACGGCTACAGTTATGCCATTGCCGGCATCCTGGAGATGCTCAAGGGCATGAAGCTGAAAAAGAAGAAAGGCGCCGCCTTCGGCAGCTACGGCTGGAGTGGAGAGGGTATCAAGCTCATCACCGAGCACCTCAAGGCCGCTGGCATCGAGCCCGTGAATGACGGTATCCGCACCCTGTGGGTTCCCGACCAGGATGCCCTGGAGCAGAGCCGCCAGTTCGGTAAGGAATTCATGACTCTGCTTTAAGGATATTATGGTCCATAAAGTCCTTAGAAATAAAGAAAACAATTTACAACTTAATAACTAATTCACAATTAAAACCAATGAACAAAATCGTTAGTAAAGAGCAGTTTTCTGCTAACGTGACCAAGCTTGTCGTTGAGGCTCCCCTCATCGCCAAGTCACGCCGTGCAGGTCACTTTGTGATCGTGCGTTGCGGCGAAAAAGGTGAACGTATCCCCTTGACCATCGCCGACAGCGACCCCAAGGCCGGCACCATCACGCTGGTCATCCAGAGTGTGGGCGACAGCACCCGCAAGATCTGTGCCCTTGAGCCCGGTGAAAGTCTGCATGACGTGGTAGGTCCCCTGGGCCAGGCCACTCACATCCAGAAGTATGGTACCGTGCTGTGCGCCGGTGGCGGCGTAGGTACCGCTCCCCTACTCCCCATCATCCGTGCCATGAAAGAGGCCGGCAACCGTGTCATCAGCGTGCTGGCAGGCCGTACCAAGGACCTCATCATCCTGGAGGACGAGGTGCGCGCATCGAGCGACGAGGTCATCATCATGACCGATGACGGCAGCTATGGCAACCAGGGTGTTGTCACCGTCGGCATGGAAGAAGTGCTCAAGCGTGAGAAAGTGGACTATTGCGTGACCATCGGTCCCGCCATCATGATGAAATTCTGTGCCCTGTTGACCAAGAAGTATGAGGTGCCCACCGAGGCTTCGCTCAACGCCATCATGGTTGACGGTACCGGCATGTGCGGCGCTTGCCGCGTGACCGTGGGCGGCAAGACGCGCTTTGTTTGCGTCGAGGGTCCCGAGTTCAATGCCCATGAGATTGATTTTGACGAGTTGATGATGCGCTTGAAAGGTGCGCAGTAATTCTATTAACGATTTAAATTGACATTTACCGAAATGGAACAGAATAATATGGATTCTCGCAACGAACAATGGCGCATCGACTTGCGCAACTCCAAGACTCCAAAAGAGCGCACCGCTATCCCTCGCGTGGAGATGCCGCAGCTCGACCCTAAGTACCGCATCACTTGCAACGAGGAGGTGAACCAGGGCATCAGCGCCGAGCAGGCCGTGGTTGAGGCCAGCCGTTGCCTGGACTGCGCCAACCCGCAGTGTGTGACCGGTTGCCCCGTGAACATCAATATCCCCAAGTTCATCAAGAACATCGAGCGTGGCGAGTTCGGCGAGGCTGCCGCTACCCTGAAGGAGACCAGCTCGCTGCCCGCCGTGTGTGGCCGAGTTTGTCCGCAAGAGAAGCAGTGCGAGTCGCGTTGCATCCACACCAAGATGGGTCACCCCGCTGTGGCTATCGGCTATCTGGAGCGCTTTGCAGCTGACTGGCAGCGTGACAATCTGCCTCAGGAGGTGCCTGCCATGGCTCCCGCCAACGGCATCAAGGTCGCCGTTATCGGCAGCGGTCCCTCAGGACTGTCGTTTGCCGGTGACATGGCCAAGAAGGGCTTCAGCGTGACCGTCTTCGAAGCTTTGCACGAGATTGGTGGCGTGTTGAAGTATGGTATCCCCGAGTTCCGTCTGCCCAACAACATCGTTGACTATGAGATCGAGGGCTTGAGGAAGATGGGCGTTGAGTTCGTTAAGGACTGCCTCGTTGGCAAGACCATCACCTATGATGACCTGCACGAGATGGGCTTCAAGGGCGTGTTTGTCGGCAGTGGTGCCGGTTTCCCGCGCTTCATGAACATTCCCGGTGAGAACCTCAACGGCATCATGTCGAGCAACGAGTATCTGACCCGCATCAACCTGATGGAAGCCGGCCGCGGTGGTGATACCCCCGTGCTGCGCGGCAAGACCATCGCTGTGATTGGTGGCGGTAACACCGCTATGGACTCGACCCGTACCGCATTGCGCATGGGCACCGAGCGCGTTATCCTCATCTATCGCCGTAGCGAGGAGGAGATGCCTGCCCGTCGTGAAGAGGTTGGCCACGCCAAGGAAGAAGGCGTCGAATTCAAGACCCTGCACAACCCCATCGAGTACATTGGCGATGACAAGGGCCGCGTAGTGGCTATGCGTGTTCAGCGCATGGAACTGGGTGAACCCGATGCTTCGGGCCGTCGCAGTCCTGTGCCCGTTGAGGGTGCCATCGAGGAAATTCCCGTTGACCTGGTTATCGTTGCCGTTGGCGTATCGCCCAACCAGCTTGTGCCCCGCTCAATTCCCGGTCTGGACATCAGCAAGCGCAACACCATCGTTGTCAACGAGGAGACCATGCAGTCATCGGTTGGCGACCTCTATGCCGGTGGTGACATCGTGCGTGGCGGTGCAACCGTTATCCTGGCCATGGGCGACGGCCGTCGTGCCGCCCTCAACATGGCAAACGCATTGCTTGGCTGATACTGCTAAGACACAAGAACAGAAAGCGCCACGTTCCGCTCGGGACGTGGCGCTTGATTTTGCGTACAAGTGTAATACTTACTTGATGATGACTTTCTTGCCGTTGTGGATGTAGATGCCAGCGGGCAGATTGTTACCATTAAACTTCTGACCCATGAGGTTGTAGTAAGCACCATCCTGAGCCTTTGCGGTCTCGATCTCTTCTACGGCCGAGGGAATGTCCTCATAGAAGTAGTTGATTCGGGTAACGGGCAGTTCTACATTGGTGCCGCAGCCGTTAATGGCCGAAGCATCGGGGAATTCCTCATAGTCCAGGAAGCTGGTCCAGTTGTCGGTGTACACCATAGCCTGGCCACGAACGCCTGAGGTATAGAAGGGAGCATAGTCGCTGCCCCAAGTGCAGTTATCGTCATCCTGTGCGTCGAAGACAACCGTGACTAGCAGGCCCTTGCCCTTGGTCAGTGCGAAGGGAGCATCACTCAGATCCAGAACCAACTCATGGTCCTCATACAGGAAGTTGAGCATCTCATACACCTGCTCCTCTTCCAGCACGAGATTGTCAAAGGGAAAGAACTGTTTCACACCTTCCACAACCTCAAACTGGGTGGCATCGGTCTCCTGCAAGTAGAGTTTCACGTCACGGGTGATGTCTTCATAGGAGTCATTGTTCATGAACTTGAACGACAGCGTGGTGATGCACACATCGTGCTCGAGATTGCCCAAATCATCGGCAGTGTAAATCATCTGGGCACCTGTGTGAGCCAGATAGAAGTTGGTGGGAGCCATGTCGAAGTAGGAGCCGTTGTAGAACTCGCTGGCGTTGTCAAAATCACCAATCTCAACGACACCAGTACACAAATCGTTGGCCTGAGCGGTAAAAGTCATTGCAGCGATTGCTGCCAAAATCATGTAAAGTTTTTTCATTTTGCCAATAATTTAAAGAGTTTATAAATATGATAATTAAAGCATTATACTACAGATTCCACCCTTGGAAGTTGATGCAAAAATAAGCAATAAATTTCCTTGGAGCAAACAATGAAATAAAAAATTGAATTATTAAGGCAAAAATCTGGATTTTGTGTCTCAATCTAGCCGCACTTTGCTATTTTTTATGTAGGTTTGCACTCGAAATGAGCCAAAACATGAATAATAACCTCAAGCCGCATCCGCTAGTGTCGCTCATACCGGTAGTTGTGCTTATTGCACTGCTAGCCGTAGTCATTGCCTTGTTTGGCAGTGACTCGCTGAGTGGCGGAAGCCAGATCGCCTTGATATTGGGCATGGCCGTCTGCGTGCTGATTTCCACTGTATTCTATCATGTGCCATGGCGTGCTTTTGAGGAACAACTGAACAAGACGATGGGCGGCATATTCATCACGTTGCTTATTCTGCTCTCGGTGGGTATGCTGGCTGGATCGTGGATGATCAGTGGTGTAGTGCCCACGCTTATCTACTATGGGGTGCAAACTCTTTCGCCCCGTTTCTTTCTGGTAAGTGCCTGTGTCATCTGTGCTTTGATTTCGCTGCTCTCGGGCAGTTCATGGACGACGATTGCTACCATTGGAGTAGCCCTGTTAGGTGTTGGACAGGCATTAGGGATAAGTGAGGCATGGACCGCGGGAGCCATCATCTCAGGCGCCTACTTCGGTGACAAGATGTCCCCGTTGAGTGACACGACGATTCTGGCATCATCGGCGGCAAGAGTGGATATCTTCAAGCACATCCGTTACATGATGTACACGACGGTGCCCACGATCACCATAACATTGATCATTTTCTTTATTGCCGGATTGGGATTGAACAGTAGCGGTGCTCTACACATCGAAGAGTACACCGATGGCCTTTCGTCCACATTCAATATTTCGGCATGGACATTACTGGTTCCTGTCGTCACGGGAGTACTTATCGCTCGTCAGGTACCTTCCTGTATCGTGTTGTTCATTTCCTCTATTCTGGCAGGTATAACAGCCCTTATTCTTCAACCTCACATTTTGTGTCAGGTAGCTGATGACGCTTCATTAAGTCAAGCTGCTGCAATGGCTAAAGGTTTAGCCATTACCTATTATGGCTCAACGGCTGTCGAGACAGGGTCGGCCGCACTCAACGATTTGGTATCGACAGGAGGTATGAAGGGCATGTTAAACACCATTTGGCTGATTATCTGCGCCATGTGCTTTGGCGCCGCCATGGTGGCCAGCGGCATGATTGCGAGTATCACACGTGTCATTATCCGATGGGTACGCTCTCGTTTCACGCTTGTCTCATCAACTGTGAGCACGGGTATCTTCCTGAACTTTACAACGGGCGACCAGTTTATCAGTATCGTCCTCACTGCTGATATGTTCCGTGAAGTATATGAGCAAGAAGGCTATGAAGCGCGACTGTTGAGCCGAACGACAGAGGATGCTGCTACAGTCACATCGGTCCTCGTTCCCTGGAACACCTGCGGCATGACTCAGGCAACAGTGCTGGGTGTGCCCACGCTCACCTATCTGCCTTATTGCTTCTTCAACTACCTGAGTCCGTTGATGTCTATGTTCATTGCAGCCATCGGCTGGAAAATCAAGCGCATTGCTACCCAGCCGACGACCACCGAGGAATTATCTGAAAATTAACGGCTTATTTCCCTAATCTCCTGACAGGGAAATTGAAATAAGTATCAGGGAAGGGTTCGTTCTTGAGGGTGAAATGCCACCACTCGTTATCCAGCGGCTTGAAACCATGTCGCAGCATCGCCGTGCGCAACACCATGCGGTTGTAGAATTGAAGCGAGGTGAAAGCGCTGTCAGTCTGCACAAATTCCAGGGTTTCGGGGTTGCCGCCACCATAATCGGGATGGCTTTCGGGGCCAAACCAGTCAAATGTGCCCCCCATATCCAGTTCCTTGCCGGTTTTCATATCCACCAGTGTCAAGTCAACTGTTGAACCGCGGGAATGGCCGCTCTTTTCGGCAACATATTCACCATCAAATACCTGTTTCTTGGTCAGATAAGGATAGAAATAGGCCTTGGTGACGGTATCTGTTGGATCTTGGGCCCATCGCAGGAAATGGTCAACGCCGCGCTGTGGGCGGTAGGAGTCATAGATTTTCAAGCAATACCCGTGAATCTTCAGGTCGTCGCTAACGGCACGCAGGCTATCGGCAGCCTCTCTCGTCATCAAGGCAATTGGCTCCTCATAACCATCGATGCGGGCACCCACAAAGTTATAGGTGCTATAGTAGCGAATTTCGAGAATAGCGTCAGGAATGACATCGGTGATATTTACAAACTGGCTGGAATCCATCGTTTTATCATATACTTGAGCGGCATTCTGCGCGCTCTTGCACGATGGCAGCAGACCACAAACGATCAAGGCGATAGCAAATAGCTTTTTCATATTTCTATTATTATCAATTGTAAAGTATTCTACAGGAATGGATTAAAGCGCTTCTCATCAGCAATGGTGGTCGTCGGCCCGTGACCAGAGGCAATGACCGTCTCATCGGGCAATGGCAGAATCTTCTCCCTGATGCTATTGATGAGTGTGGCCATGTCTCCGCCCATCAAGTCGGTGCGTCCTACACTACCATTAAAGATGGTGTCACCCGAGATGAGCAGACTGCTTTGAGGCAGATAAAAAGCCAAACCACCAGGGGAATGTCCCGGCACATGCAGCACTTGGATGGTCTCGCTGCCCAAGGGAATCATTTCGCCATCCTGGAGATGACGGTCGATGGTCAACACATCGGACTCGATCTTGAGATGGAACTGGGCCACCTGTTGGGGCAGATTCAACCCTAATTCTTTATCCAGAACGCTACCACAGACGTCTGCCCCCGTCTGGTCTGCCAGCCAGCGAGCGCTGGTAACGTGGTCAAGGTGCAGGTGGGTGAGCAGGATGTGCTTGACTTTTAAGCCATTGTCAGCAATGAACTTGGTCACCATATCGCGCTCATCCTGTCGCATCATGCCAGGGTCAACGACTACGGCCTCATGCGATGTCTCATCCCAGAGGATATACATGTTTTCGCCAAACGGGTTGACGGTCATCATTGTCGCGTTCATATCGGCAGATAAACTATTTTTTTTGTTTTGAAAAATTCCTCTTTGAAATAGCTGGACAGTTCGTCGATGAGCACCTGATTCCTGAACTTGGAAACCTCACCGCTCAGGTCACCGCCCTTGAGACAGATCAATCCGTTGGGTACAGCG
>JAEEGK010021737.1_pt1 | contig 13537 bp, 11 predicted proteins | sample 8958771 | NCBI WGS metagenome assembly JAEEGK01 (sample SAMN16246547, study PRJNA631951) | gut metagenome | biome: gut microbiome; feature: rumen; material: SC-attached | host: Bos | place: Iran: Karaj | collected 2018-10 | reverse complement strand
CTGCACCATAGACAGCACCTGCGAGCGAAGATAGTTACGCTGTTCTAACGACAGCTCTTCAGGCGAATGATAAGTAACCCACAGATAGCCCAAATCGGTGCCGCGTGTAGAGAAGCGCAGCTGGTGTTCGTCGCGTGCATTGTCCAGTTCTATCAGCCATCCCCCGTCAATCAGAGTAGTGTCCTGCTCATAGTCCTGCTGCTCTACTATGTCTACACGGTCAGTACCTACCCGTATGGTTTCAGTAAGGAAGTAAAGACCCTGATACTCGCCATTGAGCACTAGCTCTACAGGCTGTTGCGTAGGTGTGTAGTCAAGTTTCAGCAGTTTGCTGATGTGAAAAGCGGCAGCATTGCGAAAGAAGGGTAGGGCACCGTCGGCATGTGCCAACAGCGCAAAGTGCTTGTTGGCAGACATTCCGAGCAATGATTGTTTCTTGCCTAACTTCAGTTTGTAAGACTTCTTTTCAAACGAGTCGCTCCACGTCCAGTTGCCCCGCCCGCGAATCTGCAATGGCAAAGGCTCTTCGGCCGAACCTACCGACTCAAACTCCCAACTTCCCATCTTGTCAAGATAGTAAGTAGCCTCCACATAGTCTGTCTTCGAATTTATGCTGTCGGCAGCATTGATAAACATAACGGGCAGTGTGCCCGACCAAACTGGCTGTTGGCCATACGCGTGGTTTGCACACAGCAATTGTACTGCTGCGCACACACTCCATAACAAGCAGTTACCACGCATACTCACCACATCTCAACTCATCTGCAACATACGCTCAATGGGCTTCACAGCATCCTGGGCTATGGCAGGATCTACCTCTACGCACGGCCACTCATACTTCAAACAGTTGTATATCTTCAGCAGCGTGTTCATCTTCATATACTGACACTCGTTGCAATGACAGCCCACAGAGCCCTCCGACACCTCAGGAGGCACAGCATAGAGCACCGTCTCAGGACACTGACGATGCATCTCATGCAGGATGCCTGCCTCAGTAGCCACGATATACTCATGCTCAGGATGCTCCACCACATGCTTCAGCAGCACGGCCGTTGACCCCACCACATCAGCCACCTTCAGCACCGGACCCTTACACTCAGGATGAGCCAGCACCAGAGCTCCAGGATGCTCCTGTCTAAGCTTCACGATGGCCTCCACCGAGAAGCGCTCATGCACATGACATCCACCCTGCCACAGCAGCATCTGGCGACCTGTCACAGCATTGATATATGATCCCAGGTTATAGTCAGGACCGAAGATGATCTTCTCATCCTGAGGGAACGTGTCCACGATCTGCTTGGCATTGCCGCTGGTCACCACCACATCCGTCAGAGCCTTCACCGCAGCAGTAGTGTTCACATAGCTCACCACCTTGTAGCCCGGATGCTCCTCCTTATACTTCCTCAGGTCCTCAGCCTTGCACGAGTCAGCCAGCGAGCACCCTGCATTCAGGTCAGGACACAGCACCAGCTTCTCAGGCGAGAGCAGCTTGCAAGTCTCAGCCATGAAGTGCACACCAGCCATCACGATGATCTTCGCGTCAGTCTGGGCAGCCTTCCGGGCCAGGGCCAGCGAGTCACCTATGAAGTCAGCCACCTCCTGAATGTCGCCAGTAGTATAGTAGTGAGCCAGCACAATGGCATTCTTCTCCTCACACAGACGACGAATCTCTGCCTGCAGGTCCACCGGCTCATCGATGTATCCCTGCTCTATCCACTCTTTTTTCAACACCATATTATTATATTCTTTTCTTTTTTTTCTTTTTAAAAATAGAATGATAAGGATGATGTGGCGTGAATATGTTGAAAACTCGAGGCCCTTTTTCTTGCCCAGAAAGTTATTCCGCCGTGGCATCAGCGTTATCCACACCACCTGTGAATTATTACTCGCTGATAATAAGCCCACAACGACACTTATCCACAATTTCCTTTTTCGGTGCAAAGATACAAAGTTTATAAAAATTTCCCGCATATTTTTGTGGAAAACTTCATCCAGAAGGCGTAATAACCTCCCTTTTTTCCACACACATACTCACCCGCTGTGGTTTTCCACACCGTTTTCCACAAGTTATCCACATAGTTATCCACAAAAAAGTGCACAAATCTTTGGCAGTCTCACTCAAAATCGCTACCTTTGCCCTCAGAAAGTATTAATCACCTAAAAAACCCTAAACGACAATGAACAAGAAAAGATTCCTCACCACATGCACCACCATGGCTGCCTTCCTGCTCATGGCAGTACTGGCACTGACAGCATGCAAAGGCGGTAAGACAGAGAAAGAAGCAGAAGCCACAGCTGACGAAGAAGAAGAAATGATGGACCCCGACGATGACTCCTTCTTCGGCAACTACCGTAACTACTTCAAGACAGAAGAACCCAAGGAAGTCACCGTCAAGACTGCCAAGGAGTTTATCAAGGCCCTCAAGAGCAACCGCCACATCATCATCCCACATGTCGAGACCCTGGAGCTCACAGAAGCCATCGATGAGCTAGTAGACGAGGGAGAGCTCTTTGAATACGACCGCAGCTACAGCCAGAAGGGAGTATATTATAATGATGAGTACGACGGCAAGAGCCTCATCCTCGTAGGCCTCAAGAACCTCTTCATAGAGGGCACAGCCGAAGAAGGGGCACACCTCGAGGTCACACCACGCTATGCAGAGGTCATCTATCTCAAGGACTGCAGCAACGTAGTCCTCTGCAACCTTACCATGGGCCACACCGATGCAGGCGACTGCTCAGGAGATGTGGTCTATGCAGAAGGCTCCTCCAACATCATCGTCGACAAGTGCAGCCTCTATGGATGTGGAGTCAACGGCCTCCAGGCTGACCACTCAGAGAGCCTGCTCCTGCGTAACTCAGAGTTCTACGGATGCAGCGACTGTGGCATCTATATCTACTCCACCGATGATGTCACGGTAAAGGGCTGCAAGATCTACGACAACATGAGTGGCGTCAGCGTAGGAGAGTACTGCAAGGATATCATCTTCGACCACTGCACCTTCGAGGACAATCATGGCCAGCTCTTCCGCTGCTGGAGTGAGATCCGCGTGAAGAACAGCTCCATAGAGCATCATAATGGAGACGACGCAGACAATGTCCGCTTCTCCAACTGTGATGTCAACATGGACTACCGTGATTCCGATAACTACGCTGATGTAGAGGAGGACTATGAGGAGTAGCCTCAGCGAACCTCACCATTCAACCAACCAAACAGGCAAGGCCCCCACGCTCGGAGACCTTGCCCGTTTTTATATGCCAAAATAAAACTGTCATCTGTCATCTGTCACTTTTGACAGACCTATGCCTTCTTGAAAGTATCGTTGGAGAGGCGGATGATGTAGCCGCGATGCACCCACTGACTGAGCATGTTGGCAGCATGTTCGGCATCCTTTCCAATCTGCATGCGCACGTTGACGGCATCCTGATACTTGAAAGTTTGAGGAAGCAGGTCGAGGAGGTTGCTAGGTCCACGGTGAGATGTGTGTATCTGACTGCCAGCATTGCGTATGAGGTCGCCGAAGAAGTGGAGCTTGAGCCAGAGGTCGTAGTGCAGGCTCCAGCGGCAGAATCCCTCAATAGCCTTTTCCCACTTGTTTCCGTTGGCTGAGTACAGCAGACAGGCCTTGCGGAATGCATGCACTAGTGCGCGGTGCGAGAGGTTGTCGAACACCTCATCCTGTGTCTGCTGGGCAAACTGGTCGCACTCTGCCTTGAGTTGTGTTGTCAGCTTCCATGCCTGTTTGCAGTAGATTTCACCTGTTGTTGCCTTCAGACAGTCGATGAACTTTTTGAGTGACTCGTCGTAGCGCTGGTCATATCGTCCATAGACAGGTATGGGTGCTCCGAGTCCCATGTAGGGCGTAGTGGCCAGGCAGAGTCGACTGATGGGTCCGTCGATGAGCACATGGCGGAACATGTACTGCGCCTTGGTGGGTGTGGTCGATGCATTCCAGTTCAGTCCCAGCGGACCGCGATAGTTGACGCTCTGCGCTCCAGCACGCTCTTGTCCGAAGGGGTTGTCCTCGTCATCGGCCAGTTTGAGGTTCTTGAAGGTGCAGCTTATTCCCCTGACACCCTCGATGCCGTACCACTGCTCAAACTCATGCAGATGTGTGTAGAGAAATGCTCCCTGCGAGTCGGCCATGCATTGCGACAGTCGTGCGCTGGTGATGTCGGGGCTGACATGCTGTATGATGAGGTCGACAGGGCGCTTGGGCTTGTCGGCATTGGCTGACTTCGAGTTGTACTGCTCGTTGAATTCCTGCAGGCGCTTGCGGTTGATGTTGTCGCGATCGACCATAGGCTTGGTGATGTGCTTCAGGGGCTGCTTCATGCTGGTGTCCTTACCGCTGCCCGTCTCGGCAATGACGAGGCAGTTCATGCGCAGCTCACGGTACTGATTGTCGATGAAGAGGTACTTCGCTCCATTCGGATAGACACCTAGTGCGGGGAACATGCCTTGTGCCACGGTGGCCTTCATCTCGTCGGGAGTGAGCGCTGTGACGGCCTTGGGCAAGCGAGGCAGCACCTCAGGCAGCATGGGAGGCTCGGGCGATGAATAGATGTCGGAGAGTGAGGCCTTGTCACCATAGACGACCTTGTGCTGCTGCTCGTCGATGACTATCGCTGCTGCTTTCTCGGCGGTTGAAGTCTCACGATGGCTGTCCAGGCGAAGGCTCTCGGCGAAGACGCGGCGCTGGAACTGGGTCATCTTTTGGCTGGTGTCGGTGTACTTCTGATAGAAATCGGCTATGAGCTGCAGTATGTTGGGGTCGTCCCAGTACTGAGGCATCAGTTCGCGCAGCACGCCCAGCAGCTCACCTTGTCCAAGCAGTTGAGTGGCACCTACGGAGAGCATGCTCTTCACGGCGTTGTGAATGCCTCCTATCGTATTGAGATGACACACCTGCAGTCCTGCCTCCTTCAGGCATTCGGCCACAATGTAGCGGGTGCGGTCGTCGGCTGGCTGAGGCTGTTCCAGACAAGGTTTCTGAGAGTTCTGGGCGGCGGCAGTTATGGTTTGTGCCTGAGCCTTGCTGCCCGACTCCAGCTTACGGCCGTCCATGTCGAGTCCACGGGCGAGGAAGGCTTCGCGGCGCTCCTCTATCTCCTTGTTGGAGAGGGGCTTGAGCCAGTTGTCGGAACGATAGACCTCGTCACCGGTCATGTAGATGTAGCGCTCGGGAGTGACGCAGCTTTCATCGTAGGGCACTCCTATCTCTTCACAGAAGGCTCGCTGAGTCTCCTCGATGGTCATTCCCTTAGGCATGAGCACCCAGATGTGGAGCTTCTTACGGGGAGAATAGTCGATGTAAAGTACTGCATGCTCCCATTCGGAATATTCGTCGGCATTCACCTCCAGGGCCTTCTCCTTGGCCTGCTCCACCAATAGAGGCTCGTCGATGTCGATGCAGGTCTTGTAGGTGAACGCCTTGGGCACGATGTCGGCTTGGGCGCGGTGGTTGCGGCGGAACATCGAGTAGTGGGGGCACACCGAGGGCAGCTGATCCTTCAGTTCCACCTGGCCGTTGCGGATGGCTGTCACCGTCTGGCTAACGTCCTCGCGGCTGATCATCTCCAGCACAGTCTCGGCCGTGGCAGGCTCGGCATAGCCGCGATGGTACTTGCCCATGATCTTTCCCGTCTTACTGTCCTTCGGGCGGGGGTTGACTGCGAAAATGGCTGTTGTATTCATATTTGCAATGTTTTGAAATTTCACATTGCAAAGGTACAACTATTATTTCAGCCCTCAATGGAATGGCGCATAAAGCGGCGCATGGCTCTCGGCATCAGCCCCTTTGTCCTCCGGTGACGGCACTCTCGCCATCCTTCTTAATGACCTCCCAGGCCTCATACATCATCTCTAAGAACTTGCCTACGATGCGGTTGCGGCGCAGGGCCTCATCGCGGCGGTCGGTGCAGTCCTTATACGTCCAGGGCAGCTTGGTGCCTTCAGCCTGATTGTAATACTTGGCCAGCGTCTTCGCACCCGCCACATTCTTGAAGCCCAGCTGCTCCATATACCTCTTGAACTGCGGGAACGAATAATTCCTGATCTTTTCAGCGCCGGGAAACAATCTCTTGTCGATGGCACGCTTCACCCAGGCATAGTCGTAGCCGTACATGATGTTGCAGCGGGGAGCTACGGCTTCGGGCGAGTTAAGGTAGGTGATGGCCGCCTGGAGCGAATTCTCCTTACCCAGTTGCGCAGAGTCAAGCCAGGTCACGTCGATGTTGTTCTCTTCGAAAAAGACAGTCATCTTTTCAATTTCGGCTTGGCTGTGCAGCGATGAGTCGATGGAGATGGCGTTGGGGCGGGGCCTTCGGGGAGCAGCATTCTTCAGCCGGTAGAGGTCCAGTAAAGTGGATATATCGCGCGGTGACTTCATCTGACGGCTCTTCCTGGGCCTGGCATGCATCAATCTGACTAGCTCGTACCCTCCAGGTCTGATGCCCAGAAGATCGGCAAGGTCTCGCTTTCCCGACTTCTCCAACAGCTTCTCGATCGTCTCCTTCATCCCGTCCTTGCCAGGAGGAAACACTATATAATACTTAGCAGCCGTTCCCCTGATGCTGCCTCTCCCCCTGTGGTAACTCCACTTGGCGGGCTTGAACAGTTGAGAACCAGTCACATACGGCGTCCCTGATCCCAATATAACCTGCTCGTGCAACTGCTGCAGCTCCTCGAGACTGAGAACCCGCCCATCGCCAGTCAATAGTCGGCTCTTGCCGCCTTTCTTTATTATTCTGCTCATGTATTCAAATTACTTTCTGCAAAGTTAACTATAAAAATCGAAACCACCAAGAATGAATGCCCATTTTTCACCTCCTCGATGACAGATGACAGATGACAGTTTTATTTGGGCCTGCCATACCATTCTCACAACACTGATCTAGTATATTATAGTTTATTAAACATATTATATAATATAATAATGTATATATTATGATAAATAAATAATAATAAAGATAATATGAAAAAGACCAAGAATAGGAGAGAGGACCCCTTAAAATAAAACTGTCATCTGTCATCTGTCATGAATGGGCATACAAACATAGTTCAACCCCAAGCCCCACAGACATCATCAAGAGCACCACCCCGCATCAACAAACAAGCCGCAGAAGTACAGCAAGTAGGCCGCCGGAGTACTACAAGGAGGCTGCGGAGGAATGGGGAATGTTAAAAAGATATTAAAACGAATACTTTTCATAGTTTTTATTTGTATATTGGTATTATTTTTATTACCTTTGCATGCGATAAAGGAGAAATCAGATGAAAGCTTATAAGACAAGAGAAGTCATCAAGCTACTTGAGGCTGACGGATGGTTCCTGTATGCAACTCGAGGTGACCATCGTCAGTTTAAACACCCAGTCAAAAAGGGCAAGGTGACAGTAAGCGGTCAGCTAAATAAAGAGTTAGATCAGAGAAACCTTAACAGCATCTGGCATCAGGCTGGGTGGAAATGAGATATCCCTATCACGCAAAAGAAGTAAAAAGAAACATAAGCTATGGAGAAGATCAGAGTAGACGTATCTTGGTGTGAGAACAATTTCTCGGCATCACTGGGAGAGAATGTGCCTGGAGCAGTGGCATTTACAGCCGACACGTTTGTAGAGCTGCAGAAAGAGGCCAGGGAGAGCCTTGAATTCCATGTGGAGGGCATGGTTGAGGATGGCGACGAGGTGCCGGAGTGGCTTGTCAGCAAGGAATATGAGTTTGAATACAAATTTCTGGATGCCACCTCATTGCTGAAAGCCTATGGCCCCTATCTGTCGCTGGCTGCCATCAGCCGCGCCTCTGGCATCAATCAGCATCAGTTGTCACACTATGCTAACGGACTTAAGAAGGCCCGGTCTCATCAGAGGGAGCGTATAGTGGATGGTATTCACAAGATTGGCAAAGAGCTGATGGCCGTCGTGCCATAGTCACCAGGCAGAATAAAGGCATCCTCGAGAAGGGTGCTTTTTTTATTAAAAAAAGTTGCCAAAAAGTTTGGTGATTTCAGATTTTTTTTGTACCTTTGTATCGTAGAAAAGCATTAGAGAATGCCAGTTTCGGAGCTGTTATTCCGGTAAATAATCCTTAGTTATTAATCTTAATAAAAGTTTACAACTATGTCACAAAAGGTTCAAAAGTACAAAAACACGAATGAGTTGTCGAAGATGTTTGGCAAGTACTATGTCAGAGCCGTCTACGACAAGAAGTTCATCACCACCGACGAGCTGGCCGACTACATCCAGATGCAGGCCTCAGTGAAGCGCTCTGACTGTAAAGCAGTGCTCGACGAGCTTGGAATGGCCATGAAACACTACTTCGAGCTTGGTCAGAAGGTGAAGATCGAGGGCATCGGCATCTTCAAGGTGGGCATCACTAGCTCTCCCTCTGACACGGAGGAAGGCTGCACTGCCGCCAATGTGAAGAAGAGCCGCGTGCTCTTTGCCCCTGAGACCACCTCCACTCCCACCGGTGAGACTGCCACTGTGCAGCGTCCTGCCCTGGTGAATGGTGTGCCCACGGTAGTGGACTATGAGGTGAGCACCTACAGCCATCCTGTCACCATGCTGAAGGATGTGCGCTTCGAGCTTGCCCAGAATGCCACTGGCAGCGGTATCACTCCGAGTGGTGATGACTCAGGTGGTGGTGATGGTGGTGATGATGAGCCCAGACCTTAACATCCACTCCCTGCCCATCCCAAGGGGAGGGGAGTTTAAAAAGCCTCTTCCGTGCTTTTTTGGTGCGGGAGGGCTTTTAATTTTGAGCGTAGCGACCTAAAACTAAATACATGGCTATAGGGATTTCCCCTCAAAGTATAGAGTATTCCGCCCTCCACTTTAGGAATAATCCCTTGCGGAGCACGCAAAAAAGGCCTACCTTTGCAGCGAGAAAAGTTAATAAGTCGAACCATTTAAAGAATAGGAGAAACATATTATGAAGAAGATGATGATCCTGGCCATGATGATGACGATAGCCATCGCAGCCAACGCAGCTATGCCTCCCCGCTCAGCCATGAGCTATGAGAACGCAAGGAGAGAGGCCTTGTTCCTGAGCGACAAGATGGCCTATGAGCTGGGCCTGACGGATGCTCAATATGATGCAGTCTACGAGATCAACCTCGACTACCTGATGAGTGTCACTGGCAGGGATGATCTGTATGGATCGTGGTGGGCCCGCCGAAATGCTGACCTGCGCTATGTCCTCACTGCCCTGCAGTATGACCGCTACCTCACCCTGGGCTACTTCTATCGTCCCTTGGCTTGGGATGCCGGGGTATGGCGCCTGCACATCTACACCCACTATACTGACAGGGGCAGATTCTTCAGGGCTCGTCCCTCAGTATATGTGAGCTATCGTGGTGGCCACAATAGGCTGGCAGCACACTTCTATGCCGACAGAAGGCCCTTGGTGCACGGCACTACTTGGCGTGACACTGGCCGTGGTCACCTGGCTCCTCCTCCTGCTCATGGCAGAGGTCATGTAGCTCCACCTCCTGCAGCTCCTGGTCGTGGTCATGCAGCTCCTGACCCAGGCCGTGGAAGAGCCCACAACACCCATCATGGCCGCCGCTAAATGTAATAGTTCCATAGATTTTATATATGCCTTGCAAAAGGACTCAGGGGGGGAATCTCAGCAATGGGGTTCCCCTCTCTCTCCTTACAATGCCATGCTTATCAAAAGAAAAAGCACCTACAAAAATCTTTGTAAGTGCCTGATCATCTTATGTGGACCAGCCAGGGCTTGAACCTGGGACCTCCAGATTATGAGTCCGGCAGAATGATATTTTGTGATTTTTTAATATCAAAAGTTTTGCTGATTACCAAATAGTTACTAACTTTGCGGCAGTTTATGATACTCCGTAAAACCCCGTATCAAAACGCCTCTGTTTTCCCATTGTTTTCCCGATAAACGTCGGTAAACACGGGTTTATGGAAGAAAATGTGGGGATTTGTTTTCCCATTGTTTTCCCAAAACGGAAATAAAAACGATGTTGAAACCTCCAGACTATTGGTAAATATATGGCAAAGAAGTTAGACTCAACTTACAAGAGTGCAAGGTTCGGAAGTTGCACCTACGCACTTATCCTTGACAAGCGTCATCCAAAGAAAGACAGGAACACATTTCCCGTTGCAATGCGCTATACCATAGACAGAAAGTCGTGGTACAACTATGTTGCTGGCGAGTTTACAGAAGAAGATTTCGCCAAGGTGTGTAATCTGAGTGCAAAGGCTGTCCGCTCAGAACTCTACGAAAAGAAGCTGGAATTTGATGCTATCTTTGAGGCACAGATGGAGTTAATCGAGCGGTTGGGCAATAATCTGACGCTCGATAGGATTAAGTCAGTCATCACAGGTATAGATACGAGCAAAGTAACGTCCTTCATTGGTATCTGGAAAGACAAAATCAATTTCTACAAGACCAACAACAACGGAGAGCAATATACCACCGCCGAGTCATACGAGTGTGCCCTAAACTCTTTCCAAAGGATTCTCTGGGACAGACCCGTTGTAGGATTTAAGGTAGGGAAAGAGGAAATTGAATACTGGAACAATGGTATGATGCATGGCGTGAAGGATGAGAAAGGCGAAATGATTGGTGAGATAAAGGATGCCACCCGTGGCATTTACCTCCGTTCTTGTCGTGCCGTCTGGAATGAGTGTGTATCGATGGGCTACCTTACCAATACGGAATACCCCTTTTCTAACATCAAGAAGAAAAAACTTGTGGCTATCCCTGTTGGCGATACACGGAAAGACTACTATCTCAACGTCGAACAGATGACCGAACTGTATAGAGTGTTTATCGAGAAACGCTATCCTGATACATGGAAGAAGGGGTATGCCGAGAAAGCCCATTACTCTCTGGGATTGTTCCTTGCTCAGTACTTGTGCAACGGCTTCAATATGGCCGATGCCGCAGAACTGACCTATTCCCAATACTATTTCGATACAGGCAGGAAGGCTTTCAAGTTCAAGCGAGTAAAGACCACCAATCGCACGGAGGGAGGCTCCGAAGTTATAGTGCCCATTATCGAACCACTCCAGAAAGTCCTTGATGAGATAGCCGCTGAACCAGTTCTCAATGGCTATGTGTTCCCAGATATACTGCAAGGTGCCACGCATAAAGCGAAAAAGCGAAAGCGAATCTCTCAGGAGAACTCAAACGTGCAAGACCGTGTCATCAAGATTTGCCAAGACGTGCTTCACTGGGAGGTGCGACCATCGGGAACATGGTGCAGACATTCATACGGAACGAATCTGACCCACGCAAAAGTGGAGGAAAGGTATATCTCCCAAAGCATGGGACATTCCACCAACAAATCCATTACCGACAGATACATTGCCCAGTATCCTTTGGAAACACAGTTCGAGTACAACAGTCGCCTGTTAGACCTTGAGCCAAAGGTAACAGAGGAGGACATCAAGAATATGACTGAGGAACAGAAAACCGAGATGCTTCTCAAACTGCTGGCAAAGAAGTAACACGACAAGGTAACATTTACAATCATTCTATCAAGATGAAACCATTTGAAGACTTTCAAAAGAATGCCATGAGAGAGGCTATGGAACGTGTGTATTCATGGAAACAAGAACATCCTGATGAATACTCTCGTTTCTCTGTGGACATGATGAAGATAGAACGCAATGACTTCAGTTGTCTTGAACGCATATTCAAGATGGCTTTTGGCTTTGTGCCGATGTATGTACTTATCGAGTGTCAAAAACTACTTGCACCAGATTCGGAAGAAGTTATGTCTGCCGACGAAAGAGCCGTTGCCGCCAGTCGGGTTGTTGATGAACTGATGGAATTAAAGGGCTATTTGAGGTTTAGTGTGTACACAGAGACAGTCGGGGAGAAAGAGACTCCTGACTCATCAGAGCAATTCTTAATAAGGGAGTTTAGTCTATCGGACGAAGACATGGGTGAGGAAGATGACGAACATCTTTACATTCCCTCTGTGACAGCACAGGAGTTTTGGGAGTCGCTGCCCTCCTTTATTCAGATGGCAGTATTCACTTTTGGTAAGGGACATTCTGCTGATGCACTTGCAACTCTGTCAAAGAGAATCATGCTGTCTGCCATACATGCGTTGCCGGAAATCTTCATCACACTTCGTGACCAAATCTTCGCTGGAAGCAATTCCCTGTTGATGTGTACGTTGTACTACATCTGCTTCGACCACGGATTCCCAAGATGTGCAATGGCACTGAGCAAGGTAAGCCTTGGTGCCAAACAGGTGTCCTACATTCGCGAAAGTGTCAAGGCTGTTGTGGAAAAGCTTGTGGCAACGAGCGTCGAGAATGCCCTTGATAAGAAAGCAGAGTGGACCACACAGGCAAAGGAAATCGAAGATGCTGAGCTGAAGCAGACCATGAAAACCGCCCTTGCCAACACAAAAGGTAAGCATGGACGCAGAACCATCCTGCAAGAAGTGCTGAGTCTTGATGACATCCTTATAGCTGATAACAAGCAAACGTTGAAGGAAGCCATCCGCACAGCACTCAACGAAATGGAACACGAATATGAAACCGCCTACATCAAGGCTGCGCTCATTCGCTCCCATCATCTTGCCCCTCACGCATCCTTCTCCGTATTCCTCCGTGCCATCAGCGACTTCATGGGAAAGGAGTATACATATGACCCAGCCCAAAGAGTTGACACTTTTATCTATCATAATGAGAAAGAGTTTCGGACAACCAAGAGTTCAAAGTGGCAACGGGGAAGACGAATTGTGTCGTACCTATCGGATTTATTCGGGGCCATACTATAGACATTACGAATGACTAAGCCCAAATCACATTCACATTTTACGAAGGTGGTTTTGAAATAACAACTCTCTTTTTGCTGCAATCATAGTCACATTGACTTGGCAAAACTCGTAAAAAAACATAAAAGGTGCATGATGTTTTATTACAAGATAAATAATTTTAGAAGAAATTGAAAATAAATCATTATCTTTGCAACATAAAACTCAATGATCATGGAACCAGTAAACAGAATAAAAATTGTACTCTTCGAGAAGAGTCGGACAAGCAAATGGTTATCAGAGCAAATGGGAGTAACACCATCAACTGTTTCCAAATGGTGTACAAATGTCTCGCAACCAGACTTAAATAGTCTTCTGAAGATATCCGACTTATTGGAGGTTGACATTAAGGAATTGATAGTTCGCGAATACAAATCATTCCTGCTGTCACAAGAATCAAGTAAGAAGTAATTATATATGAAATATGGAATAGACATCTTTTCAGGAGCTGGAGGTTTAAGCCTTGGAGCAGAGATGGCTGGTATTAAGATTAGTACAGGCATCGAGATTAATCCGTATGCGGCAAAAACTTTCCTACGAAACCACAAAGGAGCAAAAGTACTACAGGGGAATATACAAAATATTGACCCTAAGGCTCTGCATGGAGAAAAGAAGCCTGTATTTGTGATAATGGGAGGGCCTCCATGCCAGGGTTTCTCAATGTCGAATACCAGAACTCGAAATATGAAGAACGAGAAGAACTTCTTGTTCTTGGAGTTTGTACGCTTTG